>Ga0209420_1000288_pt1 | contig 29137 bp, 28 predicted proteins | sample BlaSpr_A8_OM1_O1_FD_187972 | JGI IMG/M metagenome (GOLD analysis project Ga0209420, IMG submission 187972) | Forest soil microbial communities from Thunder Bay, Ontario, Canada - Black Spruce, Ontario site 2_A8_OM1_O1 (SPAdes) (version 2) | ecosystem: Environmental > Terrestrial > Soil > Boreal...
AGGTCGCCGCCTTCGGCACGCGCTTCGCGCAGCTCGTCGAGCGATTCGTTCAGCTCAAAAACTTCCTCAAGCAGTTCGGGCGGCGCCTGTTGCTTGGTGGTGCCTTCTTTTCTAAGTCCCCGGCGCAACAGCAGGTATTCCACGCGCGCAATCGGCTCGCGCAACGTGCGATAGGCGTCGTTTAATTCCGAGGAGCGGTTGAGCGAAAGATCGCGCTCGAACTCGCTGGCGCGCACGAAATTATCGGGATGGAGTTTCCAGCTCAGCTTGTGAAACTCGGATTCTAGCTGCCCGGCATCGAGTGACACTTTTTCAGGTAAGCCGAAGAAGACAAAATAATCAGTACCGGCCGGCAACGGCTGAATTTTGCCGCACGCGGCGCAGAAGTGCGTTCCCGCGCTAGGGGTCTGACAATTCCAGCACTTCGTGCCGGAAGCGTGGCTAGATTCATCGCGTTGTGTTTGTGTAACACTCATATCGTTTTTAGGTTTTCGACGCGGCTAGGCCCAAAGACGCTGCGAACAACAGGGCTCGGCGGATACCACTCATTGCGATCTCAGGCGGTAAACGAGCTGCCGCAACCGCAACTACGCGTGGCCTGCGGATTCTGAAATACGAAGCCCTGCTTCATCAGGTCTTCGACGTATTCGAGCGTGGTGTTGTGAAGGTAGAGATAGCTTTTCGGGTCCACAAAAATTCGAGCGCCATTCTCTTCGAAGACCTTGTCGCGGTTGCGCGCCTCGGTGTCCAGGCGCATCGCGTAGGTTAAACCGGAGCAGCCGCCTCCTTGCACACCAACACGCAACCCACCAGAGTCAGTAGGCACGCCTTCTTTCGCCAACAATTCGCGGATTTTCGCCGCCGCTTTTTCGCTAACGTGAATCATAATCCTCTGAATCCTTTGCTGCTATTCGCCGTTCGACCGAACTTCAGCGGCCAATGCCGCCTCTATTCTTTGGGTATAACGTCCTGGCTGAAGCCACGACCCACAAAGATTCCGACCTTTCAAGTGGGCCAAAACACTCACGGGAAGTTTGGCGGCCCACGAACATTCCAACTTCCCAAGCCATCCTAGCCGCGCTTCTAGTTACCCCAGCTAACACGACTGACACGCGAAGCTAGGCTGCGCCACCTAGACTAGTGACTTGCAGCGGCTGCTGGTTCGGCCGACTTTGCTTCCGCGTCGCCCTGCTTCTTCTTCCAATCGGAGAGAGCGGCCTTGATCGCGTCTTCGGCGAGAACTGAACAGTGAATCTTCACCGGAGGAAGCGAGAGTTCGCGAACGATGTCAGTGTTCTTGATCGCCAGAGCTTCCTCGACCGTCTTGCCCTTCACCCATTCCGTAGCGAGCGAGGAGCTGGCGATGGCCGAGCCGCAGCCGAAAGTCTTGAACTTAGCCTCTTCGATGATGCGGGTGTCCGGGTTCACTTTCATTTGCAGCTTCATAACGTCGCCGCATTCCGGAGCGCCCACCAGGCCGGTCCCGACGTTGGGATCTTTCTTGTCCAGGGAACCAACGTTCCGCGGATTGTTGTAATGCTCGATCACTTTATCGCTGTAAGCCATTAGTTGATTCTCCTATTCAAGGTAATAGTGCTATCCAAACCTTCGTCAAAAATCACTTCGTCCGATAGAACAATATTCTCGATGGAAGCCGAATGCCCTTTGCGAACCTCGTCGAGAGTGCGCGTGACGAGTTCACGCTTCACGGCGAGGGACTCAAGGAAATCGCCCAGCTCTTGCAGCTCGCGAAATCGACGCGAGTTGCAGGCGCTTTTGTTCATGTTAGGCGCGAAGAAAACGTCAAACACTGGCGTGTCTTCGCTCACCGTGGCATGAACTCCGATTGTTCCTTGATATTTCATTTTAGTGTTCTGCGCTAACCTGCCAGGTCATCTTGCTAACGTCGACGCCCTCTTTCGCCATTTCATATAGAGGAGAGAGTTCGCGCAAGCGTTGCACGGTTTCCACCACGCGATCGGCTACATAGTCAACTTCCTCGGGGGTATTAAATCGGCCGATCCCGAAGCGGATGGAAGTGTGAGCGAGATCTTCTCCAACGCCGAGCGCCTTCAGCACATAACTTGGTTCGAGCGTGGCGGAGGTGCAAGCCGAGCCGCTGGAAACAGCGATGTCGTTGATGCCCATCAGAAGCGACTCGCCTTCAACGAAAGCGAAACTGATATTGACGTTGTGCGGCAAGCGATGCTCCATCGAGCCGTTGATAAATGTTTCGTCCAGGCGCGACATAATGCTCTCGGTAAGGCGGTCGCGAAGCTTGCGGAGCTTCTCGCTTTCCGCCGCCATTTCGTTCTGGCAAATTTCGCAGGCTTTGCCGAGACCGATTATGCCGGTAACGTTGAGCGTGCCGGAGCGCATGCCGCGCTCGTGTCCGCCGCCATCAATTTGAGCTGCGAGTTGCACGCGCGGATTCTTGCGGCGAACGTACAGCGCGCCAACACCCTTGGGTCCGTAAATCTTGTGGCCGGAAATTGACATCAGGTCGATGCCATCTTTTTGGACGTCCACGGGAATTTTTCCCACGGCCTGCACGGCATCCACATGGAAGAAGACGCCTTTTTCCTTTGCGATCTTGCCAATCTCGGCGATGGGCTGCACGACGCCGATTTCATTGTTGGCGTACATGATGGAGATAAGAATGGTCTTGGGGGTGATGGCTTTGCGCAATTCATCCAGATTGATGCGGCCATCTTTTTGAACCGGGAGATAGGTAACCTCGTAGCCGTACTTCTCCAGGCGCTTGCAGGTGTCCAGAGTGGCTTTGTGCTCGGTAACCTGCGTAATAATATGATTGCCCTTTTCGCGGTACATCTCCGCGGCACCTTTGATGGCCAGGTTGGTGGATTCAGTGGCGCCGCTGGTGAAAATAATTTCTTTGGGCGTGGCATTAATCAGCTTGGCGATCTGGCCGCGCGCGTTTTCAACGGCTTCTTCCGCTACCCAGCCGAATTCATGGTTGCGGCTGGCGGCGTTACCAAACTTTTCAGTGAAATAGGGCTGCATTGCTTCGACAACGCGCGGGTCCACAGGGGTGGTCGCGTGATTGTCCATATAAATCGGAAGCTTAATTGCCATTCTATTCTCCTAAACTCTTAACTCGACGACCTCCGACATGGGAGCTTCGTCGGTCATCTGTGAAATGGTTACTTTCCCAAGAACTTCCAAAATACTGTCGTTCACTCGCCGTAGCGGCTCGCGAATCGAACACGTGGTGGTGACGCCGCACGCGCCGCGCGATGTGATGCAGGAGGTAATGAACAAAGGCCCGTCAATCGCGCGAATAACATCCAGTGCTGAAATCATGGAAGCGTCGCGCGCCAGCGTGTAACCCCCGCTGGAACCATGCCGCGCGTCGACCAGTCCGGCCTTAGCCAACTTTTGTAGCACCTTGGCCATCAGCGGCGTGGACATCTTATAGACCTCCGCGATATCCGATGCGCTGCAAGAGCCGTGGCCATTGTGGATCGCCAAATGTTTCAGCGCGATCAAGCCGTAGTCCGCCTTTTTTGATAGCTTCATCATTTAGAGTCAAATACGACTAAATAAGTCGCACTTGAATTGTAAGGCCGACCCGCGCAACTTGTCAAGCTCGGCCACGACTGCAAACCCTGATTTAACAATAGCTTAATACACGACCATTCTAGTCGTGTTGGTCAAACTTGAATCAGGGAATGGACGGAAATCGGGGCTAAACGGGTGGAATTAGAAGGGGAACGGTTTTTCGCTGGCTGCGGAGACAAGCGCGACTGGGATGCTCGGGGAACCAATTACAGCCTATAATTTTCGAATACAATGCTTTAGAATTACGCGCCAAATGGCTTCGGAAAGTAACAAACCAGTGATTGCCATCTACCCGGGCTCGTTCGACCCCGTGACGAACGGGCACCTAGATCTGATTGCGCGCGGAGCCATGATTTTCGACAAGCTGATTGTCGCGGTTGCCCACAACATGGAAAAGGATCCGCTTTTCGCGGTGAAAGAACGTGTGGAGCTGTTGGAGACGGTGACCTTCGAGTGGAAAAATGTTGAGGTAGATATATTCGACGGCTTGCTGATGGATTATGCGCGTTCGAAGAATGCGCGAGTGGTGGTTCGAGGCATCCGGGCTGTCTCGGATTACGAATATGAATTGCAAATGGCGATGATGAATCGTCACATCGAGCCATCGGTTGAAACTGTGTTTATGTTGCCAGCGCAGCAGTACAGCTACCTGAGTTCGCGTTTGGTGAAAGAGCTGGCGCGACTGGGCGGGACGATTAAGGACTTGGTGCCACCGATTGTAGAAGAACGGTTGCGGGCGAAAGTGAGCTAAGGACAAACAATGGAACTTGCGACGGGGAGAAAAATGGAAGAAACCATCCGACTTGCGGACCGCGTTAATCGAATCAGCGTGTCGCAAACGATGGTCGTGCTGCAGGAAGCCGAGAAGCTGAAGGCGCTGGGAGTGGATGTGGCGGACTTCGGTCCCGGGGAGCCGGATTTCCCGACACCGGAGCACATCAAGCGCGCTGCCATGAAAGCTCTGGACGACAATCGCACGAAATATACCCCGGTGGCTGGTATCGCGCCGCTACGGCAGGCGATCTGCGATTGGCACGGTGCGCAATTGGGCTCGTCGTATCAGCCGGCGGAGTGCGTGGTGGACTGTGGCGGCAAGCACGCGATTTTCAACGCGGTCTGCTCGCTGATTAATTCGGGCGACGAAGTAATCATCGGCGCGCCTTACTGGGTGAGCTATCCCGACATCATTAAGTATGCGGGCGGGAAACCGGTCGAAGTTCCAACGCGGGCTGAGGATGAATTCGTTTTACGCGCTGCCGAAGTGGAAAAGGCAATCACCGCGCGAACGCGTATGGTGATTGTGAATTCTCCGAGCAATCCCACGGGCGCGGTGATCCCGCCGGATGAATTCGCGAAGATTCTGGATGTTTGCAAGCGTAGGCAGGTCTGGCTGCTGTCTGACGAGTGCTATTCGCATTTCACCTACGGCGAAGCGAAACCGTTTTCCATCGCGAGCATAGCGGGAGCCAAAGAAAACACAATTATCGCGGGATCGTTTTCGAAAACTTTTGCAATGACGGGATGGCGCATGGGGTATGTGCTCGCGCCGAAGCCGCTAGTGGATGCGGTGGCGAAGTTGCAGAGCCAGTCCACTTCGAACCCTAATTCGATCGCGCAATACGCTGCGTTAGAGGCAATGCGCGGAGGCATGGGTACGGTTGTGACCATGCTGGCGGAATACGCGCGACGTCGCGAAAGTATTCTGGCCGGGTTGCGGGCCATCCCGGGTATTACTTGCGCCACGCCGCACGGGGCGTTCTACGCGTTTCCTAACATTAGCGCGCACTTCAACAAACAAATGCCGCACGACGTGGCCGCCGCCAAGCAGCTTCTGGAGCGCGAGCATCTAGCTGTTGTTCCGGGCGAACCTTTTGGCGCGCCGGGATACATTCGTATTTCCTATGCGACGTCTATGGAGCGAATCCAAGAAGGCCTGCGGCGGCTCGGGCGCTTCTTCGGCCGTGCGGCGTGAAACTTTGTCCGGCGCGGCTGGAGCCGATTTTCAGCCCGCGTCCCTGGGGCGCACAGAGCTTGGCGCCATTCTTCCCTGAAAAATCGAATTTGTCTGAGCCACTCGGCGAGGCTTGGCTGACTGGGCACGACTGCATCTTTGCCAACGGGCCGTATGAGGGCAAAAAACTCGAGGACGCCTGGGGAGAAATGCCGCTGGAGTGGACTGGAAGTTCTGCGCGCGGGACTGCGTTCCCTCTTCTCATAAAATTTCTTTTTGTGGAAGACAAGCTTTCCGTACAGGTGCATCCGGACGACGAGTATGCTGCGCGTCACGAGCAAACGGCCGGTGGTCGCGGCAAAACGGAAATGTGGTATGTCGTGCGAGCGCGGGAAGGCTCGCAAGTGATGGTGGGGCTGAAACCGGGAGTGGATCGCGAGAAGTTCGAGCACGCAATGCAAGAGGGAACAGTCGAAGGGTGTCTACGTCAGGTGGAACTTCGTGCCGGGGATGCGATTTTTGTTCCGGCTGGGACGGCGCACACGATAGGACCAGGATTCGTTCTGTGCGAGATTCAGGAACACTCGGACCTGACCTATCGCGTCTACGATTACAACCGGCGCGATGCGAAGGGACGCGCGCGCGAGCTACACATTCAAAAAGCGCTGGAGACGATTCGGTTCGGCGAACAAAAGGGCGGAAAGATTGAGCCTGTTCGGATCGAGCGCGATTCGTTCGCTACAACCTACTTTGCTGCGTGCCGATATTTCGTTACCGAAAAATGGGAATTCTATAGGAGTCTGAGTCGGAGATTGAGGCCCCCGCGGTTCGAGCTACTGATTTTTCTGGAAGGCGCCGGCGAGATCCACGGGGGCGGCGAGCGGCTTACCTACGGACCAGCGCAAGTTTGGCTACTTCCGGCGGCGCTGGGAGCCTATGAGCTGAGGCCAAGCTCGCGTTCCGAGGTATTGCGCACCTACGTGCCGGTGGATATGGATGAATGGGGGAGGGAGTTGGAGAATCAGGGCGTTGGTAAAAAAGATTGGTCGCGGCTGGTGCATCTGTGAGCGGCGTTCACAGAAATTCCTCAACAAAAAAAACAATTCCGACATGCGCAGTGCTTCTTGCGGGAGGGCGTGGAACGCGCTTCTGGCCGCGTAGCCGACTGCGAACGCCCAAACAACTTTTGAACATCATCGGGAATAAGACCATGTTGCGCGAAACTTTTGCGCGGCTTGCACCTATCGTTTCGTTGGAAAATTTCTGGGTGGTGACGAACGCGGAACAATCGGCCGCCGTGCGGCGCGAGCTTCCGGGCGTTCCGGCAAACCAAATACTGGCCGAACCTGTGGGTCGTAATACAGCGGCGGCGATTGGGTTGGCGGCGATTCATCTGCAGCGCAAATATGCCGACGCCGTGATGGCTGTACTTCCGGCAGACAGCTATATTGCGGACGCGGCGCGGTATCGAAGACTGGTACGCGCGGCCGTGGAGTTGGCGCGGACTCCTGGGAATATGGTGGTACTTGGGCTGACCGCCACTCGCCCCGAAACCGGTTATGGGTATATCGAGCGGAGCGGCGTGTTTGCGCGGCCGCGGGGCGTGGAGGCTTATCAAGTCCGGCGGTTCAGCGAGAAGCCATCCTTGCCTGTGGCGCGCAAGTACATGGCGTCTGGAAAACATCTTTGGAATGCGGGGATGTTTGTGTGGCGCGCCTCAACTTTTCTGCATGCCTTGGAGCGTTTTCTTCCGGCAACACATGCGGCCTTGATGGAACTGGCGAAAACCATCGGGACGCGTCGATATGCCTCGGCACTGCGGAGAATTTATCCGCAGCTGAAAAATATTTCCGTGGATTACGCGGTGATGGAACCGGCCACGCAGTCTGGAGGCCCACCAGCCCGGCGGCGCAAGGAGGAAGACAAAGCCATCATTCACGTTTCTGTAATTCCGGCAAAGGTGGGTTGGAGCGATATTGGATCGTGGGCCGCGGTGCACGAACTGCGGACCTTGAAGCCCGCCGGAAATGTTTCGGCCGGCCCGATGTTTGCGGTAGACGCGAGCGGAAATTATTTCTGGAGTCCGAAGAAGTTCGTAGCTGCAATCGGTGTGCATGATTTGGTTTTGGTGGAGACCGATGACGCGATTCTTCTTTGCCCACGCGAGAGATCACAGGAGGTGGGGAAAATTGTGAAATGGCTGGAGGAGCGGAAACACAAACACTTGTTGTGAGCTGCGCGACGAACAGCGTCCTCCCATTTTGGCCGGAATTTCCGGGCTACCTCAGTAACACTTCCTTCCCCATGGAAAATGCATCGCTTATACTCTGAACCGTGAGACCGATTAAATTTGGCACCGATGGATGGCGCGGCATTATTGCCGACGACTTCACTTACGAAAACGTTCGTACCGTGACGCGTGCGATTTCGCGTTACGTGGTTCGCGCGGAAAAACCGGGAGTGGAAGTACTCGTGGGATTTGATACGCGCTTCGGGTCCGAGAGATTCGCGCGAGTTGCGGCTGAAACTCTTTCGGCTGCTGGCATTCCCGTATCGCTTGCCACGGAGCCCTGTCCAACACCGGCGCTTTCGTTGCTGGTGCGCATGCGCGGGGCGGCCGGGGGCATTCAAATCACAGCGAGCCACAATCCCTTCCGCTGGAGTGGAATGAAATTCAAGGCTCGCTACGGCAGTTCCGCCTCTCCCGCAATTGTTTCGCAGATTGAAGCGGAACTGGCGATGGGAATGCGCGGTGATGTCCCTGCGCTTCCGCCGAGAAAAGATTTAATCAACTCGCTCGATGTGCGCACGCCATATTTGGAAACTCTGGCAGGCCTGGTGGACTGGGACCGTTTGCGGGCGGCGAAATTTCGGTTTCTGATCGATCCCATGCATGGAGCCGGGCGCGGGCTGTTGCGCGATCTATTCCGGCGCAATGGAATTGAATGCGAGGAGATTCGCGGCGCGCTCGATCCACTTTTTGGCGGCGTGCATCCCGAACCGATCGAACCGCACGTGGAAGCCCTGCGACAGGCGTTGCGGGGCGGCCAATACGACGCGGGATTCGCGTTCGATGGTGACGCCGATCGTATCGGCGCCATGCATAGCGACGGGACTTTCATTACGCCGCACCAAATTTTTTCTATCTTGCTCTGGCATCTAGCGGGCACTCGCAAGGTGAGCGGAGATGTGGCGAAAACGTTTTCTACCACGAAAATGATCGACAAGATCGCCGCCAGGTTCGGGCGCAAAGTCTGGGAAACGCCCGTCGGGTTCAAATACATTTGCGATCGCATGCTGGAGGGCGACATTCTCCTAGGGGGCGAGGAGAGCGGAGGAATCGGGACGAAGTTGTATCTCCCGGAGCGGGACGCCACGGTGAATGCGCTGTTGCTCGCTGAAGTAATGGCCTGGCACGGCAAGCGGCTTGGTGAATTAGTGGCCATGCTTCATCGCGAATTTGGCGAGCATCATTACGGACGTGTAGATATTGAAGTTACCGATGGTCAGAAGAAAGAGGCGCTGCGCTACTTCGCCAATGGGAAATTGACGAAAGTTCTGGATTGGCCGGTTACCAATCGCGAAAATCTGGATGGCCTGAAAATATATCTCGGTGATATTGGCTGGGTCATGTTGCGGGCTTCCGGCACCGAAAACATGCTGCGGATCTATTCCGAGACAACACGAGCGGATACTACGCGCCGCGTTCTCGACCGCGTTACCGAGCTCGCGAGAAATCCCAATTGAAATAGGTTGGAAGGTACACGCTTGTAAAAGGAGAGGGGCCATGGAAGTTGTAAATCTGAACGATAAACTGGAGAAAGTGAAGGAGTATTGGAGCCCGAAAATCGTCGGCGAGCTGAACGACACTTACGTGAAGATCGTGAAATTCACGGGAGAATTTGTGTGGCATCATCACGACCATGAAGACGAACTTTTTCTGGTGCTGAAGGGACGGCTGCGTATGAAATTTCGCGATCGCGAAGTCGCTGTCTCGCCCGGCGAATTCATCGTGGTGCCGAAAGGCGTGGAGCATATGCCGGTGGCGGACGAGGAGGTTCAAGTCGTTCTGATCGAGCCCAAAACCACGCTTAATACGGGCAATGTACGTAACGAGCGGACACGCGTAGAACTTGAGCACCTGTAAATTGGAAAAGCTGTGCGCCCAGTTTGGGCCAAAGGCAGAACAATGAAGCGGCGACTTTATACAGTGGATGTTTTTACCAACAAGCGGTTTGCCGGGAATCCGCTCGCGGTGGTTACCGACGGCGACGGACTTTCCACCGCCAAGATGCAGGCGATCGCCCGCGAGATGAATCTTTCAGAAACGGTGTTTATTCAGAAGCCCACGAACAATCGCGCGCTTGCCCGTTTGAGAATTTTCACGACCACCAAAGAGCTGCCCTTGGCCGGGCATCCCGTAATCGGGACCTGGTTCCTGCTCGCAGAGCTCGGCGTGGTGCCGGCATCGGAAGGGAGCGTTCACATACTGCAACAGACCGGCGCGGGAATTCTGCCTGTCGAATTTACATTCCATGACGGACGGCCGGTTTTGGTGACCATGACTCAAAAGCCTGCGGTCTTTAAACGCGCTAGCTTTACACGCGCGGCGCTTGCCGCAACACTGGGACTGAAGCCGAGCGATCTGGCTGCATCCTTGCCGATCGAATTTGTGTCCACGGGAATTCCGAACCTGATGGTCCCTCTGAGCCGGCGAAGCGTGCTGCCTAAAATTCATATGAACATGCGCGCGCTCGCTCAACTGATTTCGCCGGGTGGAACCATGGCTTATTGTTTTGCTTCAGGCGGACGCGGGAAAGTATTTGCCCGGGGAATGCTTCCCTGGGGAATGCTCGAAGATCCGGCAACCGGTTCGGCCGGAGGATCTTTGGGGGCTTATCTGGTTCAGCATGGACAATTGCGGCCGTCGGAAGAGCTGACCATTATGCAAGGAGTGGAAATGGGACGTCCTAGCGAGATACGTGTGGCCGTAGCGTCAGAGCGCGGGAAGCTGACTCCCCAGGTGAGCGGATCTGCGGTCCGCGTTTTTGAGGGCGAGATCGAAGCCTGATTCTCCCGGCGGTTTGAGCGGAGAACGGCGCAAGATGTTTGCTGACGAAGTAGCTGGCCAAGCTTCCAGGGCTCTCCGGTCAAATTTCGAGAGATTTGTAGGCCGCGTCCAAAACTCCATTCAAGAAGGAAGCAGAGTCGGCTGAGGAAAATTTCTTAGCGAGCTCGAGAGCTTCGTCAATCACGACTTTGGGTGGCGCGGTGCCGAAACGCAGCTCGTAAATTGCCAAACGCAGAATACTGCGATCCACGGCCGCCAAACGCTCGAGCTTCCAGTTCTCAGAAAGTTTTTGAACTAGCGTGTCGCTGGGCTCCGCCTGAGCCATGGCTCCTTCAAAAAGTTGATTGGCAAACTTCCGGGTGGAATCCGCGGCGCGCGCCGATCTCCAGAAATGTTGCTCGACACGCGAGGCCTTCTGACGGGTCACGTCCCACTCAAAGAGCATCTGAAGCGCAAACTCACGGGATTTGCGGCGAAGTGTCATTTAGGAGAGGGCCGGCGGGGACGATTCGAGCGGGGCCCAGAGTTTCTTGAAAGCTTGCGCGACAACTGCGCCATCTCGATGGCAGCGAGCCCGGATTCGTAACCTTTATTTCCACTTTTCAGGCCGGCGCGATGGATCGCCTGTTCGAGAGTGTCGCAGGTAAGCACGCAAAGAATCATGGGAACGCCGGAATCAAGCTGCGCTAGCTGAATGCCGCGGGCAGTTTCAGACACCACCACGTCATAATGGGAAGTCTCGCCCCGCAGAATGCAGCCTACGCAGATAATCGAATCGAAACGGTTTGATGCGGCCAGCTTTTTTGCTGCGATTGGAATTTCGAAAGAGCCAGGGACGCGGACGATCTCGATTTGTTTTTCGGCGGCGCCGGCCGTTTGCAACGCATCCAGGGCACCGGCCAGCAAACGATCGGTAATAAAGTTGTTGAACTGGCTGACAACGATTCCAAAGTGAAGGCCTGTAGAGTTCAGCTCGCCGCGTATAGTGGATGGCTTGAATTCTCCGGCCATTTAGCGCCCCTGAAACTTCGCCGGCCGTTTTTCGATGAAGGCGCGGGTGCCTTCGCGCATATCCTCGGTGGCACAACACAAACCAAAAAGAGTCGCTTCCAGAAATAAACCTTCTTCCTGCGGCACTTCCATACCGTGTTCGATCGCTTCCATCGCATATTTCACTGCCAGAGGCGCGTTCGCGATAATTTTCTTGGCTATTGTTTCCGCCGCGGAAAGCAGTTCCGCGGAATCGAAGACACGATTTACAAGCCCTATGCGCAAAGCTTCGTCAGCGCTGATCATTTCACCGGTGAGAATCAATTCATGCGCCAGGCCCTTTCCACAAAGACGCGGCAGGCGCTGCGAGCCTCCATAACCGGGAAGAATACCGAGCTTAACTTCAGGCTGTCCGAGCCTTGCGTTGCGGCTGGCGATACGTATGGTGCAAGCGAGCGCGAGTTCGCATCCCCCGCCAAGTGCAAAGCCATTGATCGCAGCAATCGAGGGCTTACCCATGGTCTCCAGGCGATGAATAATTTCCTGGCCGAACAAGGAAAAATCTTTTCCATCGATTGGCGTGCGCTGGGCGAGTTCGTTGATGTCCGCTCCGGCGATGAAGGCTTTCTCGCCAGCGCCGGTGAGAATCAGGACGCGGACGGAATCGTCCTGGCGCGCTGCGTTCAAGCCATGGCCCAACTCTTCCACGGTCTTGCGATTCAGCGCGTTCAACACATTCGGTCGATTGAATGTGATTCGCGCGATTTGATCCTTCACTTCATATAGCAAATTTTCGTAAGCCATAGTTTCCCCGCCCAAAAGGATGGATGGCGGCCCCGCCATAGTAACCGAATTGGTGCGCATTGTGCAGGACTGCGCGGTCCCATTTCAGGAGAGGGATTCGACAATGACGGCGATTCCCTGGCCTCCCCCTATGCACGCGCTGGCGATGCCGTAACGCGCTCCGCGTCGGCGTAGTTCGAGAAGCAGAGTCAACACCAGCCGCGTTCCGCTGGCGGCCAATGGATGGCCGAGCGCAATCGCGCCGCCATTGACGTTCGTTTTATCACGCTTAAGGCCGAGAACTTTTTCCACCGCGAGATATTGCGCGGCGAAGGCCTCATTCACTTCGATTAAATCGATTTGGTCGAGCTTAAGCCCGGCGAGTGCAAGGGCTTTTTGAATGGCTGGAACGGGGCCGATACCCATAATCCGCGGAGGAACTCCGGCAGTGGCCCACCCAACAATACGGCCGAGCGGATTCCATCCCCGCTCTTTCGCAATTTTAGAATGCGTGATGACCAGCGCCGCCGCGCCGTCAACAATTCCGCTGGCGTTTCCTGCTGTTACGATGCCTTCCTTGCGAAAGGCGGGCGGAAGCGCTTGCAGAATTTCCATGGTGGTTTCAGGGCGGCGGTGGTCATCTTCAGAGAGCACTACCGTTTTCTTTCCTTTTTTCACCTCTACAGGAACGATTTCGTCTTTCATGCGGCCATCGCGTACGGCTGCTTCGGCCGCTTGCTGGCTGCGCAAGGCGTACTCGTCGCAAGCGAACCGCGTGATCCCCTGTTCGGCGGCGAGATTTTCCGCGGTCTCGGACATGCTAAAGCCACAGTAGGTGTCGTACAGGCCAGACATCAGCGAATCTTCGAGCTTGCCCTCGCCCAAGCGGAGCCCGGCGCGCGCACCGCGGATCACGTGCGGGCACTGCGACATATTTTCCATGCCGCCGGCCAGAACCAGTTTCGCCTCACCAAGCAAAATCCTTTGCGCCGCCTGGGTGACGGATTCCATTCCCGAGCCGCACAATCGATTGACCGTGACGGCGGGCGTTTCGATCGGCAGACCGGCTTTTAATCCCACGTGGCGCGCGCCGTACAGAGCGTCTGCGCTGGTCTGCATCACGTTGCCGAAAATAACATGATCAAATTCGGAGGGATCCGTGCCGGCGCGACGGACGGCTTCCTTGCCGGCGGCTGCGCCCAGTTCAATTGCGCTGGTGTTCTCGAACGAACCCATATAGCGGGCCATGGGAGTGCGCGCTCCCTGCAGAATTACGGCGTCGGTGATGAACATGTGTCCTCGGTCCTCGATTTTGTGATTTTATAGTGTAACAATTTGCGGGCGTATCGCTTTAGGGAGTCGCAAGGGATACCAGAGTATTGCCGCCGAGCTGCCGGGCCTCGTCCAAACCGGCTTCGGCGCGATTGATCCATTCTGTAACGCGATCCTCGGACTCATCTGCGGGCCGCGATGAAGATTCTGCGACGATAGCACTGATCGTCAAATCCGCGGCGCCCCAAGATGGCCGCGCGGTGGAAGCGACTTGACGAAGTTTTTCGGCGAGAGTCTGTGCGCTTTCAAGCGAAGTATCCGGCAAAATGAATACAAGCGACCAAGTAGAATATTTCACCGCAATATCGGTCTGACGAACCGCAGAAGATAGAGTGCGCGCCAATTGCTCGATGTGATTCTCCACCGCGGCGTCACCATGTTGGCGCACCAACTCCCCGCCCCGGTCTATGTGAATAATGACCAACGAAAGAGGACTTTTCTGCGCGCGAGCGCGATTCGATTCAGCCAGCAAGCAATCGATGTAAGCGCCGCGGTTCAGCAATCCGGTTTTTTCGTCAGCGACGGCCAGAGAACGCACCAAGGACCGTAGGCGCGTATGATTTACGGAAAGAACGAGTTGATCGCCGACAGCTTGTAGAAAAAAACTTTCATTCGGCTTCCATTTTCGAACAAATGCTTCGCCCACCAATAAAGCTCCCGAAGGCGCTTGCGTCTCTTTATCCGTCAGCAACACACCAAGCGCGGACTCGAGTCCCAACTGACGCAATGCCGGGGTTGTAGAAGCTTGCAGTTCGACTCCGCCGAGAGAATCCGGAGACACTCGCGACAATAGTCCGACGATAGTGGAGATGCCGGAAGCACCGAGGTGCGGAATACCTAAAGCGGAATATTCGGCGGTGGTTTGTGGACCTTCTCCGGGTGTGCCGACGGCCACCAGACAACGCGAGGCGCGCAGATGTTTACCGATTTCGGCGGAAGTCGTGGACAAAACTTCTTGCGGCGTGGGTTGACGATACATCAGGCGATTGATTTCGGCGATGGCGGCCAAGTCGCGATGGGTTTCCGCGGCCGTGGGTGCGGCTACCAGAGGAGCGACCGACAATTCTGCAGCCGGCGCGACGACGGGCGCGGATTTCGGAGCAGCCTTCACCGGCGCCCCTTTGGGCCACCAATTGGCGCGCTCGTACAATGTGCGCAAACGTTCGTTTTTTTCTTCTTCCCCGGGAAAAAGTTCGGCGATGCGTTCGAGGCGTTCTACTGCTTTCATTTGCAGGGAGTATTGCAGAAAGATTTCCACTTGCACTACCAGGTCCTCGAGTGCCTGTTGGGCACGCTCTTCCTCCGGCACCGGTCCGACACCTTCCGAGGTATCTCTTCCAGCGCCGGTGAAACCATTGCTACGAGTGGAAATCGTGGCGGCTTTTGCCGCGCGCGCAAGAATATTCTGTAAGAATGCGGGATCGGCTCTGCCTTCGAGCTTTGCGATACGTTCCTGGTTGCGATAATCGTACGGATCGATGTCCACCAGGCGATCGAGCGCTTCACAAGCTTCTTTCACCTGGCCGGCTGCCAGGTATAAATCGAACAGACGCATCAGCGCGTCAAAATACTTAGCCTCGCGATTCAGTTCTTCGTAGAGGCGTGCGACAACCTCGGCCAGAGCAATCGAAGCTGGATGAAGCACAGCGAGCCGGTCCATTTGTTCGGACAGATCGGCTTCCTTGCGGTTGGCGCGCATCCATTCTTTGGTCTGCATCAGAAGGACGGCCGCTTTCGCGTCCTGCCCGGCGCCGATGTAAGCTCCGGCCACTTCGAAGAGCTTTCCGAAGCTATCAGGCTTCTGTTGGTAATAAGACTGGAAAGTTTCTCTGGCCCGATCCAGTCTTCCCGTGCGCAAAAGCGCTTCGCCGTAAAGAGCCAGGAAGGTAGTGTCGTCGGCTGTGGACGAAAGAGGGCCAAGAAGAACTACGGCGCCTTCTGCGTCTCCTTTGCGCAGCTTGGCTTCGGCAAAAAGTAACGCAGCGGTTCGGTCTTCAGACGAAAGGTGATGAGCGCGGCCAAAATATTCCAGTGCTGCGTCCAATGCTCCCGCCGCTTGTATGAGTTGGCCAGCGCGAAGATAACTTCGCGAGGCCATGTCGGAATGTTTCAAGCGTTCGGCTTGTTCACCCAGGACCGCGTGGCGCGCCGGATTATCTGGATCGAGCATGGCCATACTTTCATAACAAGCGAGTGCTTCGATACCTTGTCCTTGCTGTTGGAATAGCTCGGCGGCGATTCCAAATTGTTCCACGGCCTCCGAGAGACGATTCTGCTTTTGGAGCAGCGTGCCGTAACGCATCAGGCGGTCGGCAGGCTGCGGATGCGGACGAAGAAAACGTACAAAAACTGCAGAAGCTTTGGCGCCGTCGCCCGCTTCGATCAGCCGGTCAAATTGAATGCCATAGTATTGCGCAGCTACGGACGGTTCGTTCAGCCTGGTGTAAATGTCGGCGAGAGCCTGCAGCGATTCCTGGTGTGCGGGAACTTCTTCCAGCACCGCCTGATACTCGACGACAGCCTCGCGGAGCTTGTTTTTTTCGAGGTTGCGTCGAGCGCGGTCGAGATGTTTGTTTAGGTCCTGAGCCATGGGAAGTGGCGCACGCTTGAAGATTCACGGGCTTGCTGGGGAAGTCCGTTTGCTTGCGTCTGCCGCGAAACTTGCTGCGCACGAAAAAAAACCGCGCGAACTCAAACTACAACTATATAACGGACCGATATCCTGTCCAAAAAATCAATGCGAAGAAGTTGCGAAGAATAACAAATAAATACCGATTCAATGGAAAGAAAAGGACCGTTTTAGGTAGAGCAAGGGGCGGATCCGCGCGTCTGCGTGGGCAGGTGGGTGACCGTTTCTCGCATGGATTTAAGTGACAAGCCGCTTCGCAGAAGTGCCGCAAACCCAAGGAAAACAAAGGGAATCGTTAACGCCAAGAATGCGAAAAATGAAAAGCCAGTGGCGGTGTTTTTATCCACTTGAAAAACGCTTAGGCCTAACACGCAAAAAAACTGGTACGAGCCAACGTTTGCGGGAGCGTTAGGGAGGGAAACTCCCAAATTGATGATCAGTAGAACGACGATGGCGGCTAGAAACGGCAGGTCTAAGTGATAGGACTTCATCATGGCCCACAATCCCATCACTTGACAAAAGGGCATGAACAGAGACGCCAGTACGGCCAGGTAGAAACTGGGCGCCGTTCCCATGGCATGTAGACCGAGAAGGGCCCGCATCATCTTTCCGGGCAACTTGCGCGGACCGCTCCCCAGGGAAGGATCCTTGCCCAGCTTTACTTCAAGATAAAAAATCATCAGTACGATAATCGCAAGCAGAGCGAGAGTTATGACGCCGAGGGTATCGGCCACGCGCTGAAATTTACGGGGCAAATCGACCATCAGGGAAACAACCGCCAGCGAAGCCGTGGCGATTACAAGGTCGACGAGACGCTCAACCCCCACAGAACCGGCCACGCGACCGATGGTAATGTCTTCGGAATCGGAGATGAGATAACAACGAAGCAGTTCGCCTGGGCGGAGCGGAAAAACCAGGTTGGCAAAAAGTCCGGCATAGACGGCGCGAACAGCGTGCGTCAGCGGGATTTTTCTGAAGGGCGTGAGCAAGAATTTCCAGCGCAGCGCCTGGACACAGTAGCTGATCACGTCGAAAGCCATACCGATCAGTACCCACTTCCAACTTACGTTGGAAAAATCTTTCATGGCCTGGACGATATGGAAATCGTGCAGCACCCATATGAGACACCCGATGGAAAGGGTGTAGCCGAAAATCAGGGGGATTTTGGACCTCTCCGGCTCGGCGGTCTGGAACAGGGTGATCAATTCGAAGGGCTCGATAGCTTTGGCGTGGTTTGCTCAATCATCATTGTAGGTCGTGAATCGCCTGGTACAGGTTCCACAAGACGCTAGGGACTTCCGAACGGCGAAAGGAACCCGAAACCCGGTACAGCCTACGATAACAGGGTCTGCGAGGCAATCCGTGAGTTAGCCGGCTTTGCCAGGATTCATGCTCGGACCTGCCCGGGAGTCATGGTTCAAAGAGTAGAGATAATTACAACCGCCTGACAGTTACGAAGAAGTGCAGCGATTATTCTGGTTCGCCGTAGCAGTCAGCGGTCAAGCTTCTGGCAATACTAGAATGGGGGGTAGAGGGTTAGGGCCGGTTTCCTCGTAGGCAAGCGTCGATCGCTGTTTGCCACTCTTTGCCCATATCTCGATCGCTATTTCCCGACTTGGTGACGTGTGCGTTGAAACTGGGATTTAACGCCGTACGCTGATAAACCACCTTCACACCCGTGGCGGACGGTCCTTGGTCTTGGAGATGAATGTCGATTAGGACTGCTTGTGCCTCCGGTAGCACATAAACATATTGGAGGTGACCTTTTTCCAGATCGAAGGCGCTGTTCACCCAGACACTTCGGAGATGGCCGTGGGCCACGGTGAAGACTTCGCCAAAAGTGTCATGCTCGGGCGAAGGATATAAGAACTTCGGGTTCCAGGAGCCCTCTCCCCAAGCACGCTCGGCAGAGGCGCCGAAAAGCGGAGCGACAGTTTTGTATGGGCCATGCGCAGTGAATTCGAACTCGTTTTCGACGTGAACGACCGGACCTGAGACTTCCCGCCGCGAACGCAAATGTAGAAAAGCCAAGGCCGCGATAGTGACCAGCAACAGGACAGAAATGAGCATTAAAGTGCCTTTCACTTGCGCCGCTCCTTTAATTGATGGCTGTCGGATGCTTTCAGTGTTAGCCCGTAGATTTTCTTAAACTGTTCAATCTCTTTCAGCGTTGGTGCGGAAAAAGGGGCTACACCTTCGAAAGCATGAAGTACGACTCCTTCCAACAAATCGCCCAAGGACATGTCTTTTAATTCCGCAACGGCTTTCAGGACTTTTAGTAAGCGTTTTTCCAGGCGTACTCCCGTTTGTATACGCTCGACTTCAATCGGGCCCTTGGTGTTCGTTTTGTTCATGGTACATATGTACCGTGGTACACAACATAAAGGCAAGTAGATTTTTGCGAAAGGGTCCGGGAACACTCTGGCCACGAGCGCTGCATGATTTGCGTTCATGCGACCCGCCGAACGACTGGCAGGCTCCGTTCCCCTTCCTGTCTTGGCGGTGGCTGGAGTTGTGAATCTATGGCACACTCGATAGTTTGAAGGATGCTACGGGCGGCTGCAGATAATCCCGCTTTAAGCGGTTACGCACAGCGAAAAAATAGACATGGATCCTCAGTTCATCCGGAATTTCTGCATCATCGCGCACATCGACCACGGTAAATCCACGCTGGCCGATCGTTTGCTCGAGCTTACCGGCGCGCTTACGCAGCGCGAAATGACCGCGCAGGTTCTCGATTCCATGGACCTGGAGCGCGAGCGTGGGATTACCATCAAAGCGAAGAGCATCCGGCTGCATTACAACGCGAGAGATGGCCACGAGTACCGCTTGAATCTGATCGATACCCCGGGGCACGTGGATTTTTCATACGAGGTCTCCCGCGCGCTTTCGGCCTGCGAAGGGGCTCTTCTTGTCGTGGACGCGAGCCAAGGTGTGGAAGCGCAGACGGTGGCCAATGCATTCCTGGCCTCGCGGCACAATCTCACGATTATTCCGGTGATCAATAAAATCGATTTGCCCGCCGCGCGACCGGAGCACGTGAAAGAGCAAATCGAAAATGTGCTGGCGATTCCCGCGGATGACGCACTGGCCATCAGCGCCAAGAGCGGGATCGGGGTGGAGGATGTGCTGGAAGCAATCGTTCGGCTGGTGCCTCCGCCAAAAGGGTCGGCGGACGCTCCCTTGCGGGCGCTTATCTTCGATTCGTGGTTCGATTCCTACCGCGGAGCGGTTGTTTTAGTGCGCGTGATGGAAGGCCGTCTTACGCGCCACATGAAAATTCGCCTGGCGGCCAGCGATGACGAGTACGAAGTGGAAGATCTTGGAGTGCTGACGCCAAAACCAATCGTGTTGGACGAGCTTTCCGCCGGCGACGTGGGATTTATCATCGCCAATATCAAGCGCGTCGCCGACGCCCGTGTGGGCGATACGGTCACCGAAGCAAACCGGCCTGCGCCGCCTCTTCCGGGATTTGAAGCGATCAAGCCGATGGTCTTTGCCGGACTTTTTCCAGTGAACGCCAGTGATTACGAAATGCTGCGCGATGCACTCGGGAAACTACAGCTTAACGACGCTGCGTTTTTCTACGAGCCGGAAAATTCGGTCGCGCTTGGTTTCGGATTTCGATGCGGATTTCTGGGCCTGCTGCACATGGAAATCGTGCAGGAACGTCTGGAACGTGAATTCGGCATTGACCTGATCACTACAGCGCCCAGTGTGCAATATCGCATTACGACAAAGGCCAACGAAACGATGGAGGTGGACAATCCGACGAAATTTCCGCCGCCGGGTTCGATCGAAAAAATCGAAGAACCAATTTTGATGGCCATGATCATCACCTCGGAAGAATCTGTGGGCGGCGTTCTTTCACTGTGCGAAGAGAAGCGCGGCGTGCAGAAGAAATTCGAATATCTCTCGCCGACGCGAATCATGCTGACCTATGAGTTGCCGCTAAACGAAATCGTGCTGGATTTTTACGACCGCTTGAAGAGCGTATCGCGCGGCTACGCTTCGCTGGATTATCACTTATCCGGATATCGCGCGTCCGACCTGGTAAAGCTCGACGTGCTGGTGGGCGGCGAACCGGTGGATGCTTTGACGATCATTTGCCATCGAGATCAATCTTACGAACGCGGGCGCGAACTCGTGTCGCGTTTGCGCAAATTAATACCGCGGCAAATGTTTGAAATTGCGGTACAAGCCGCTATCGGAAGCCACGTGATCGCGCGGGAAACGATCAGCGCAATCCGAAAGAACGTGATCGCCAAGTGCTATGGCGGTGACATCTCGCGCAAACGAAAACTGCTAGAGAAACAGAAGGAAGGCAAGAAGCGCATGAAGCGCGTAGGCCGCGTTGACATTCCACAGGAAGCTTTCCTCGCCGTGCTGAAGGTCACGAGCTCCTCATCGGACGATGAGTAGTATCGATCGCAGAAAATTAAAGGCTCGTTTAGAGGATATTCAACGCTTTAGTGTGCCGCGGAGGCCCGACTAGGGCTTGGTTACTTTTTTGCTGCGAACCGTGGCGCGGAGTTCGCCGCGGGCTAAGCGCACGGAAATGTCTTCTCCCCGCGCGACTTGCTCGACCGAACGCAAAACCTTTCCTTCCGCGTCATAGGCGATGGCATAGCCACGTTCGAGGAGTTGAACCGGGCTCCGCTCTCCCAATTGTAGCGCGGCGGCTTCTAGGCGCCGACGCTTTGCGACCAATGCGCGGGCTGCGCGTGCTTGCAATTCGACATAATCCTGATCCAGAGTGCGACGCAAACGTCCCACGCGAGCGCGCAAATCCAACGCGGCAAACTGCAAACGCGCGGCCGTAAACTGTCGGCCTTTGCGCGTGACGACTTGATGGAACGCCGATTGCAAGGCGTCGCGGTCCCTTTCCATGTGCCGGCGGAGAAGGTGTCCTCGACTTCGCAGATCGAAGGAAGCGACACGCGAGCTCGCTTGCGCCAGACGTTGACGCGACAACACAAACTTTGCCTGCAGGCCCATGGCGAGGATCGACGTGGATTCGTCAACCTGCTGGCGACGCCGGCGTAGGAATAGTTCGAGCTGCCGGAAGGCGCGGTGCGTTTGCAAATCGCGGGAACGATGCCGCAATTCGGAAAGGTAGAATCGCATTTGGTGGACCAAACGACGGGAGCGCTCGGACAGATGGTTTTCGAACTCCTGGCGCGAGCGGACGACAATTTCTGCGGCAGCCGAAGGTGTGGGAGCGCGTAGATCTGCGACAAAATCCGCAATGGTGAAATCGCTCTCGTGACCGATGCCGGTGATCACCGCAATCTCGGAGGCCACAATCGCGCGAACGAGTACCTCGTCGTTAAAGGCCCACAAATCTTCGAGTGAGCCGCCCCCGCGCGCAACAATGATCACTTCCACGGATTTCACGCGATTGAAATAGCGCAAGGCTGCCACAACTTCGCGTGCCGCGAAATCACCCTGGACTTGCACGGGGTACAACATCACGTGCGCATTAGAAAATCGCCGCTTCAGGATACGCAGAATATCGAGAATGGCGGCTCCGGTGGGGGAAGTCACCACGCCGATCGAGCGCGGGAGCAGGGGCAGGGACTTTTTTCTACTTTCGTCAAACAGGCCCTCGTCAGCGAGGCGCTTTTTCAATTGTTCGAAAGCGACTTGCAAAGCCCCGGCGCCGACCGGCTCGATGTGGCTGACGTAAATCTGGTACTCACCGCGCGGCTCATACACGCTGAGCGCACCTCGCACGGTGACGCTAAGTCCGTCTTGGGGGCGAAACTTCAGGCCGCGCGCTTGATCGCGAAAGCACACGCACCGAATTTGCGATTGTGCGTCCTTCAGCGTGAAATACAAATGTCCGGATTGCGCCGGCCGGTAATTGGAGACTTCGCCTTCCAGCCAAATATCCGGGAGGGTTCCTTCGAGCAGCTCGCATATGTGAGCGTTCAACTCGCTGACTTTCCAAACGCGCCGTTCGGGCATTAGGTTGAAAAGATTCGCTTGGCTCATGAAATTAGCGCCGGAACAAATTTACGATCCACACGAATACGGTGAGCGCCAGACTCACGATAATGCAGGTCACGATCGGAAAATAAAAAGTGCCGTTGCGGCCTGGCACAACGATGTCACCGGGCAGACGTCCAAACCGGAAGGGAAGTCTTGCGCCAAACAATAGTAATGCGCCCACTCCGACGAGGGCCACGCCAATGACCAGCAAGACCTTCCCGATTTCGCGAAGAGGATCCATCGAGCTCATTCTACTCCAGCACTTAAATGAATGGTCCGCAGCGAGAAATCTATCGTCCGGAGGTCAGGCGAAAGATTCTGAAGGCTCTTAAACCAACTCCGAACCCGAGAAGAAATAACTGATTTCGAAGGCGGCGGTGTCCGTGGCGTCCGAACCGTGCGTGCAATTATATTGAATGCTGGCTCCCAGTTCCTTTCGAATAGTGCCGGGAGCGGCTTTCGCCGGATCGGTGGCACCCATGGCATCGCGCCATTTCGCGATTGCGTTTTCTGCTTCGAGAACCATAACGACTACCTTGCTCGTACTCATGAAGGTGGTTAATTCATCGAAAAACGGGCGCTCGCGGTGAACAGCATAAAACCCTTCGGCCTCTTTTCTGGTCAGACGCCGTGTCTTGATGGCGATGATATGAAATTTGGCGGCGTGGATACGGCTCAATATTTCACCGGTGAGACCGCGGCCCACTGCGTCGGGCTTAATGATGGCAAGCGTTCGCTCTATCGCCATTCAGAATCTCCAATCAATTTTGTTTTCCAGCGGGGCCCTACCTCTTACTTTTTCTCTTTTTCCCCTGGCTGGCTGATTTCTTCTTTTTTGAACTTTTATTTTGCTGGCCCAGAGCAGCAGCGAGCGTATGACCAATTTCAGCGGGACTTTGCACGGTGTGAATGCCCGCGGCGCGCATGGCTTTATATTTTGCCGCGGCAGTTCCCTCGCCTCCGCTGATGATTGCGCCGGCGTGGCCCATGCGGCGCCCGGGAGGCGCAGTTTGGCCGGCGATAAACCCGACGACGGGCTTTCGCACGTGCTTCTTAATGTATTCCGCGGCAACTTCTTCGGCGTTTCCGCCGATTTCGCCGATCAGAACGATCGCGTGTGTGTCGGGATCTTCGTTGAACATGCGCACGGCATCGAGAAAACTGGTGCCGATGATGGGGTCTCCGCCGATTCCGATGCAGGTGGATTGTCCGATGCCGAGGCGCGTGAGTTGGTCGACCGCTTCGTAGGTGAGCGTGCCGCTGCGGCTAACCAGGCCGACGTTACCTGCTTTATGTATTGACCCCGGCATGATCCCGATTTTGCATTTTCCGGGAGAAATAATTCCAGGACAATTCGGGCCGATCAGTCGCGTTTTTGAATTCTTCAATGTGGCAGCGACGCGCACCATGTCGAGAGTTGGAATACCTTCGGTGATGCATATGACGAGCGGCAGTCCGGCATCAGCAGCTTCGAGGATCGCATCGGCGGCAAAAGCCGGCGGCACGAAGATCACCGAAGCATTTGCGCCCGTCGCGTTCAGGGCTTCTGAGACCGTGTTAAAAACTGGAACATCCAGATGCTTGGTACCACCTTTGCCGGGCGTGACGCCGCCGACAACTTTCGTTCCGTAATCAAGCATCTGCTGCGCGTGAAAGCTGCCTTCACGGCCGGTGAGGCCTTGCACCAACACCCTCGTATTCTTGGCGACCAGCACGCTCATCGTGCACCTCCGGCAAGCTTCACGACTTTTTCGGCGCCATCTTTCATTCCGTTGGCGATCGTGAAGTTCAAACCGGAGTTACGAAGAATTTCCTGACCTTGCTTCACGTTGGTGCCTTCCATTCGCACGACTACTGGAATCTTGAAGCGCAACTCGTTCGCGGCATTCACGACACCGCTGGCAAGAACGTCGCAGCGAAGAATGCCTCCAAAGATATTCACAAAAACTGCTTTCACGTTGGGATCGCTGAGCAGAATGCGGAAGGCATTCTTTACTTGGTCTTCGGAAGCGCCGCCTCCCACATCCAAAAAATTTGCGGGACTGCCACCACTCAGTTTGATGATGTCCATAGTGGCCATAGCCAAGCCTGCGCCATTGACCATGCAACCGACCGTGCCATCGAGTTTGATGTAGTTCAGCTTGAACTTTGAAGCTTCCACTTCAAGAGGCGTTTCTTCGTCGAGGTCGCGCAAATCCTTGTATTCGGGATGACGATAGAGCGCGTTGTCGTCAAAAATCACCTTTGCATCCAGAGCCACCAGGCGGCCGTCGCCAGTGACCACGCAGGGGTTGATTTCGATCATGGAAGCGTCTGTTTCGATGAAGGCACCATACAGCGACTGAAAGAATGGGACTGCTGCATGCACCACTTCAGGCGCGAGGCCCAAGCCAAATGCGATCTTGCGCGCTTGGAACGACTGGAAACCGCTGGCCGGATCAATGGTTTCGCGCAGAATGGCTTTGGGATTTTCCTTGGCGACTTCTTCAATTTCCATTCCGCCCGCGGCGCTGGCCATGAAGATCGGCGAGCCTGCGACGCGATCGACAAGGACGCTGACGTAGAGTTCACGTTTTATGTCCAGGCCTTCCTCGATCAAAAGGCGGTGAACGATGCGGCCTTCTTCGCCGGTTTGCGGCGTCACCAATTTCATTCCCAGGATGTGCTCGGCGAGCGAGGCAACTTCGTCTGCCGACCTGGCCAGCTTCACGCCACCCGCTTTTCCGCGGCCGCCCGCGTGAATCTGCGCTTTGACTACAACTACCGGTGCTCCGAGGCGTTGCGCTGCCGCGCGCGCTTCATCTTTTTTGAAAACCATTTCGCCACCTGGGATGGGAACGCCAAATTTCGCAAGGATTGCTTTGGCCTGATATTCGTGGATTTTCATGTAGCTCCGATCGGCTCCCGACGGTCGCGTTGAATAGCGCGGATGTTTGAGTACAATGAATCAGAGAGTTTACCCGTAACTGTAGAGGCGGGCAAGTGAACTGGCGCAGCTCGAAGCGGCCTGGCCGCCGGCTGGAACATCACTGCATCGCCCGTGTGCTTGCCAATTCTGCTCCGGGCCTCCGGCGGCAAAGCCATGATTGACGAAATATTAAAACAAATTGACACCGGGGAAGACCTCACTCGAGCGCAAGCCGATGGCGTGATGGAGCAAATCCTGTCCGGCGCCGTCGCAGATACGCAGATTGTAAAGCTATTGAGCGGGCTGCAGGTCAAGGGTGAAACGGTGGATGAGCTGGTTGGTTTTGCCACCGCCATGCGCCGGCACGCGACGAAAATTTTCCCGAGCAATGATGCGCGCCAGAGTGAGCCGCTGGTCGACACCTGCGGCACGGGAGGGGATGCGAAGGGCACATTCAACGTATCGACTGCGGCTGCGTTTGTGGTGGCGGGCGCTGGCGTGCGGGTAGCCAAACACGGAAATCGATCCATTAGTTCGAAATGCGGTTCCGCTGACGTGCTCGAAGAATTAGGCGTGCGAATCGACATGGAGCCCGAACAGGTGGCGCGGTGTATCGATGAAATTGGAATCGGTTTCCTGTTTGCACCGGCCATGCATGCGGCCACTCGCCACGCCATGCGAGCGCGTCAGGAGATGCGCGGCCGCACGGTATTCAATCTGCTGGGACCGCTGACTAATCCGGCCGCAGCGTCAGCGCAGGTGACCGGCGTCTATCAAGCTAGTCTCACCGAGCTCATGGCGCGAGCGCTGGGCGAGCTGGGCGTGAAACGCGCATTCGTGGTGCATGGCGCGGATGGTTTGGATGAGATTTCCATTGCTGGCGAGACCTGTGTCGCCGAACTGCGCGATGGTGCGGTTCGGATTTACACCGTAGTGCCTGAAGATTTCGGATTGCCGCGCGCTTCGTTGGAGAATATTCTGGGCGGGGACGCGAAGCACAACGCCCTGATCATCCATAAAGTGCTGGGACGTTCGTTGCTTTACCGCGCGCACGGGCCCCATCGCGATATCGTTCGCGCAAACGCCGCAGCGGCACTCGTGGCTTCTGGGCGAGCGACCGATTGGGTCGACGGCGTGCGAATGGCGACAGAATCGATCGATTCTGGCGCAGCACGGGAGCGGCTGGAGGCCCTGGTTGCGTTTTCACAATCTGCCTCAGGCCAGGCAAGGCAATCCGCGTCGTGATTTAGCTTGGAGCCTGCGACTCAGTGAATCGCACCAAACACAAGCGTGGAAGGATCGCGAGACACCGAGACATCCAGATCGAGCGGGATGTGATCGGTTCCAGCGCCGGCGGGAGGATAGCAATTGCCGTCCGGACTATAGCTAGCGCTGCAGCGACTGGTGAGATTGCGGCGCCGCGGCGACTGGGCGAACTGCCAAACGCGCGCGGCGGAGAAACCGCTCTCGGAGGGCGGCGGCGGATTTTGCCAAATCACACAGCCTGGCGAAGGCGGACATTCGTCGTTGTAAACGAAAAATGCCCTGATGCTGGGCAGGCGTTGGTGAATGTCATCCGCAGTAGTGATCGTCTGGCCTTTACCTTCCTTTACTTTTATTCCGGAGCAGTAAACTCCTGCCAGAAAACCTTTGGAATTTACGCCAGCGGTCCACGACTCAATGTAATGAATTTGGGAAGGCAGCATGCGGCCGCCTTCTTCAATGTCTAAATAGATCAGCACGCTTCCAGTGGCGGGAAATCCGTCGCGTTGGGCGGCGGCAACGGCAAGTTCAGCATCTCGGATACCCAAATCGCTGGGATCCGCCGGTGGCTTGAGTTCGTTGGACGATCGACCATTGAAGAGCACCAAAAAACCAAAACCATTTTTTATCAAGGCCTCGCGCTTAGCGGTCCACGGATTCGTTTTTGCGCCAGGCGGCACGTTGAGCCAATAGCCGGAGAAAGTAAAACTTTTTCTTAGCTCAGGCAATGCCGCATCGCCGGGATAATCGTTGGCATCAAAGCCGAGATACATAAGTGAGGAATTTTCGTGGACTTGCGTGACGCTGGTTTCAGATCGCGCTAGATAGGTAGCCGCCAAGATAAGGCTGCAGAAAAGGACGATCCGCATGCGCTCCTCGGCGTTCATCAGGACTCTGCCACTAGATGGTCAAAAAATTCTTAAGCAGCTGGAAACCGGCTTCCGTCAGGACGGACTCGGGGTGGAATTGCACACCTTCGACGCGCAGCTTGCGGTGACGTAAACCCATGATCGTGCCATCGGAGGTCTCCGCGGAAATTTCGAGCGTGCGCGGAAGAGATTTGCGTTCGACGATGAGCGAATGATAGCGCGTAGCGACGAATGGTCGGGGCAGACCATGAAATATTGTTTTGCTGTCGTGTTGAATATCGCTGGTTTTGCCGTGCATGAGCTTTTGTGCGCGGATTACGCGGCCTCCGAACGCAGCGCCGATGGCTTGATGTCCGAGACAAACGCCCAGAATAGGGATCTTTCCTGCAAAGCGCTGAATGACTGGCACGCTGATGCCGGCTTCCTTTGGTGTGCAGGGACCCGGTGAAATGATGATGCGCTCAGGATTCAGCTCTTCGATTTCCTCCAGGGTTATTTGGTCGTTTCGACGGATTTCGATCTTTTGGCCCATTTGGCCGAGATACTGCGCCAGATTAAAGGTGAAAGAATCGTAGTTGTCGATCAGAAGAATCATATTTATTCCCAATGAACCGAACGCACCCTCATAACTTTCGATTGCTCGAGGTTGAGTTGTGCGCGATTTCAAGGGCCGCCTTCACCGCGCGGGCTTTATTGATTGTCTCCTGGTACTCGCGCTCCGGAACTGAGTCGGCTACCACCCCTCCTCCCGCTTGGATATAGGCGCGTCCGTTTTTTGCGACCAGGGTGCGAAGCGCGATGCACGAATCCAGGTTACCCGCAAAGTCGACATAAAGTATCGCGCCACCGTAGAGCCCGCGCCGCGTGGGTTCGAGTTCGTCGATGATTTGCATGGCCCGGATCTTGGGCGCTCCTGACACGGTGCCCGCTGGAAAACAGGCCATCAGCGCTTCAAAGCAATCGACATCGTTGCGAAGACGGCCTCGCAGGCTCGATACCAAATGGATCACGTGCGAATAGCGCTCTACGAACATGAGGCGTTCGACATTCACCGAGCCATATTCACAGACACGGCCCAAATCATTGCGGCCGAGATCTACGAGCATAATGTGTTCTGCACGCTCTTTCGGATCGGCCCGGAGTTTCGATTCCTGTTCGCGGTCTTGCGCTTCGCTGCTGCCGCGCGGGAGGGTGCCGGCAATCGGGCGATAGTAAGCATCGCGACCTTGCACCTTTACAAGCATCTCCGGCGAGCTCCCGACTACTGAAACATCGTCGAGGCGGAGAAAATAAAGATAGGGAGATGGATTCACCACGCGCAAAGCGCGGTAGATTTCGAAAGAGTCGGTATCTGTCTGCGCCGAAAATCTCTGACTGGGAACTACCTGAAAAATATCGCCCGCACGAATATAGTTTTTTGCTTTCCGCACGGCAGCTAAGTACTTGCTTTTAGTGAAATTGGATTTAAATCGTAGCGCGGCGCGTTTAGCGGACCGAGGCTGACGCGGCGCTGAACTTTCTAGAGTCCGGTGCGTCTTTCCGATTTCCCGCACCGCGGCGTCGTATTTCTGGCGCAGGGTTCCGGGTCCTTCGGTAAAAACGTTGTGTACGATCCACAGACGATGTTGCACGTGGTCGAAGGCAACTAATCCTTGGTAGAACATCATTACGCAATCGTCGAGGGCCAAATCGTCCTGACCAGACGCGGGAATGCGCTCGACCAGACCTACCATATCGTAGGCAAAGTAACCGATTGCGCCGCCCG
>Ga0209420_1000290_pt1 | contig 28980 bp, 26 predicted proteins | sample BlaSpr_A8_OM1_O1_FD_187972 | JGI IMG/M metagenome (GOLD analysis project Ga0209420, IMG submission 187972) | Forest soil microbial communities from Thunder Bay, Ontario, Canada - Black Spruce, Ontario site 2_A8_OM1_O1 (SPAdes) (version 2) | ecosystem: Environmental > Terrestrial > Soil > Boreal...
GACACGGAAAAAGAGAGCAAGGAGAAACAAAACGCAAAACACAAAAAGGGGACATTTCTAATCAGGTAAGAAAGGGGACATTTCTAAATTGGTTTGACAGCTCACACAACTCGCTCTTGACTGCGGACTTGGTTTTGTTATGCTTTCGTTGCTGCTGTAACCGGCAGCGCTTATCCAGAGTGGCTGAGGGGACAGGCCCGCTGAAGCCACAGCAACCTGGTGCAACTGCCAAGGTGCTAATTCCTGCCCAAGTGGGGAGAGATAAGATCCTCGACTGACCGGATCCCCGGTCGATTGAAGATTCAACTCCCAAAGTGAAGTTAGGACCAGAATCGGCGTCTGCACATGCGGACTTGCTGATATCGGTCGCAGCGCATGGAGCGCCTGAAGCAGGCCGTGCCGCATTTTTATTCTGTTGCGGAACGGTTTGCCAAGCTCCCCTGCGCGGAAGCGATTTTATTTCGGCCGATTTCTGACCGTCTTTTTGACGACCTATTTTGCGACCCAGAAGGAGAGTTTGGATGGCTGGCAGTTTATGTTGGAGAGAGCGGATCGTGGTGATCAAGCTGGGCGGGTCGATTCTTGTGCGCCCCAGGGCGTACAGGCGGGCCGCTCGTTTTGTGCGCAACAGGCTTCGCATGCATCCGGAGGAGAAACTCGTGATCGTGGTTTCGGCGCAGGAAGGCACTACAGACAGGCTCGAGCGCGCAGCGAAGAAAATTGTGCGCGAGCCACACGCGGCGGCGCTGGATCTTTTGTGGTCCACCGGCGAAATTCGGTCGGTCGCCGTTCTCGCGTTGGAATTACAAGCGCTGGGAGTGCCGAGCGCTCCTCGGAATGTTCATCAGGCTGGCTTGCGCGTTCTAGAAGACGGAAGCGACGACCTCCCGTTCAGCGGGACCGCGCAGTGCAATCCTGAAAAGCTGTTCAGCGTTCTGGAGAAATATCCGGTCGCCATCGTTCCCGGGTTTTTTGCTACCGATTCAGAGCAAGCAATTGCTTCACTTGGGCGCGGCGGGTCGGACTTGACGGCGGTACTACTCGCGCAAGGGCTGCAAGCGTGCCGGTGGAGTTGATCAAAGACGTTCCGGGTTATTTCACGAGCGATCCCCACCGGGACATGAATGCGCGACCTATTTCGCAGCTCACCTTCGAGAAAGCACTGGATTTTGCAAATGGCGGTTGCGATCTGGTGCAGCGAAAAGCAATTGAGGCGGCCCAGAGTTGCGGACTACCGCTGGTAATCCGGAGCCTGAATGAGAACGAGCCGATGAGCCGGATCGTTGATATCGAAATTGCAGACAGTGTGACAAACGAGATTCCGTCGGCGGTGGAAGCGTTTTAAGCGAGCTACCGTCCGGCAAACATATTCGCAACAATTATTTTGTTAGAAAACGGAAAATGCGTTGAAAAGGAGCATGAAATGGAATTTGCAACCAAGACCATTCACGCAGGACAACCTTCTGAACCGGAGACCGGCTCGCTGATCGCGCCGATTTTTCAAACCTCCACTTACGAGCAGGATTCGCCGGGGCACGACAAGGGCTTCAACTACTCGCGAACGAATAATCCTACGCGGCAGCGGCTCGAATCGGTATTGGCGGAACTGGAAGGCGTTGCGCACGCGGCGCTGTTCGCTTCCGGGCTAGCAGCGGAAAATGCCGTCCTGCAAGCCTATCTGCGTCCAGGCGATGAGATCATCATTTCGCTCGATGTTTACGGAGGGACTTACCGAATCCTGAACAAAGTTTTCCAGCCGCTGGGAGTGACTGTAACGCAGCTTGACGCGTCAGATCTGGCAGCCCTTGAAAAGGCTGTTAGCGAGCGCACGCGAATGGTTTGGATCGAAACGCCGACGAATCCGCGGCTGCTGGTGTATGACGTTTCAGCGATCTGCCAAATCGCGCACCTGCGAGGCGCACTGGTGGTGGTGGATAACACGTTCGCCACGCCTTATTTTCAGCAGCCTTTCGAACTGGGCGCCGACATCGTGGTGCACAGCGTGACGAAATACCTTGGCGGGCACTCGGACACGATTCAAGGCGCCGCTCTGGCCAAGGATCGGGCGATTTTCGAGCCGATTAAGTTCTTGCAGAACGCAACCGGCGCAGTTCCCTCCCCTTTCGATTGTTGGCTGACGTTGCGAGGACTAAAGACGCTCGAGCTTAGAATGCAGCGCCACGAATCAAATGCAATCGCGATTGCGGATGCGCTGAAGGGACATCCCTTGGTCCAGCGCGTTTATTTTCCGGGGCTCGCCGAGCATCCGGGCTACGAAATCGCCAAAAAACAGATGAGCGGATTTGGCGGAATGGTTTCCTTCGAGCTGAACGGGACGGTGGAAGAAGTGGTGTCGTTCGTTTCCAGGCGAAAATATTTCACATTGGGTGAAAGTCTGGGCGGTGTGAAGTCTTTGGTGTGCCATCCCGCCACGATGACGCATGCGTCGATTCCTGCCGAGGCGCGAGCGGAACTGGGGCTTCTGGACACGCTGGTCCGTCTTTCGCCTGGTTGCGAGAACGCCAAGGATCTGGTGGCTGATCTACTACAAGGCCTGCAACAGTTGAGCGAAGAGCGCGCCTCGCGAAAGGCAGAAGCCGTCGGTGCGGATTAATTGAAATTAGGGAAAGGGGACTTTTCCGAGAGTCCCCTCTTGTATTTGGACGATAGTCAAAAGGTTGGGTTCCTGGTCGAATGACTCAGGCTGAACACTCCGGCAGAAGAAAACGCGAAGACAAAATCCTCGGCATGGAGGAACGGGTTTCACGCCGAGATTTTCTGAATGCAACGCTGCTCGCTTCCGGCGGATTGTTGGTGGGGTCAGCGACTCCCTTGGAACTTCTCTCCGCGGACGATTGGACGGGTTACGGAGGAGTCGGCGATTACCGCCGTTCGAATGGCAATACCTACGAAATTGTCCAGGCGGGTCACAGAATTCGCGATGGGGAGTTCCAGGCTCTACCCGCATCCGCCATCGCTACTGGGGAAATGTATGACTGCGTAATCGTGGGCGGCGGAATCAGCGGGCTGGCAGCGGCTCTGTTCTTTATGCGACAAGCGGGGGAAAACTGCAAATGCCTGGTCCTCGATAATCATCCGATTTTCGGGGGAGAAGCCAAGGGCAATGAATTCGAAGTGCAGGGCCATCGGCTGATGGCGCATCAGGGGTCAGCAGTGTATTTCGCGCAGTACCCCAAAAGTTTTATTTCGGATTTCTACCAGTCCATTGGTTTGAAATCCCCGAAACTGCAATACCAAAGCTGGGGCCATGGGTCGCCTGAGATGGCACTGAGCAGGACTCCCTACGACATGCTGGGCCGTGAGCCCGCGAGCTACGGATTTTATTTCGGATCTAAATTTGGGCGAGACCCGGGCATGTGGCTCACGGACCCGTGGGGGAAGAGGTTGCAAGGCGCTCCGATTTCAGCGAGCGCTCGCGAAGAGTTACTGAAATGGCGGCAAGGACCAGCGCGTCCGGAAAAAATGCCGCAGCATCATGGTGACGAAATCTCTCGCCAGTTGGATCAGGTCACGCTGGAAGAACACATGATGAAGCTGTACGGAATCAGCCGCGAAACGATACGAATTTTTCTTTCTCCGGTGGAAGGCGGCGGATCGGGTCTAGGCGCCGATGCAATTTCGGCATATGCGGACTACGCCGCGGATGTGCTCTATCCCAACGATCCGGATGGCGAAGATCAAATGTTCCCGCGCGGAAACGGCGATATGGCGCGATTGATGATTAAAACGCTGATTCCGGATTCAATTTCCGGGCCGTCAACGATGGAAGGAGCTTGCCGCGGGCAGGTAAACTTTTCGGCGCTCGACCGGGCAGATTCCAACGTACGCGTTCGACTGAGCTCGACAGCGGTTTGGGTGCAGCACGATGGAGAACCGGCGAAATCTGAAACGGTGTCGGTGATTTACGCTCGCGGAAACAAACTCTATCGCGTGAAAGCGCGAACGGCGGTAATGGCAGGCGGTTGCTGGACCACGAAATACATTGTCCACGATCTTCCGGAATCACATCGCCAAGCGTACGAAAAATTCTACCGCTCTCCGTGCCTGATGGCGAATGTCGCGCTTCGGAACTGGCGTTTCTTGTACAAAATGGGCATCAGCGGATTTCGATGGTTCGAAGGCATCGGCAATTACACGGAAGTTCGAAGAACCGCGCTGCTAGGCGCGGATTCCACTACGATCAGCCCGGACTCGCCGATTGTTCTCAACCTGAAAGTTCTCTATTCGTATCCCGGCGTGCCGGTTGCGGACCAAGGAAATCGCGGGCGTGGCGAGATGTTGTCTACATCCTTTCGCGAGTACGAGCGGCAAATCCGCCAGCAATTCACGGACATGTTTGCGCGCGCGGGATTCGATGCGCGGCGGGATATCGCTGGAATTATTCTGAATCGCTGGGGCCACGCGTATCTGAATCCGCAGCCCGGTTTCTTTTTCGGCAAAGAGGGGAAGGCCGCGCCCAGTGAAGTTTTGCGAAAAGGACCTTTCGGTCGAATTGCATTCGCGAACACCGACCTCGCCGGAATTATGGATCATCGAAGTTCAATTCTGGAGGCAAAAAGAGCGGTGGCGCAATTACTGGATCGGTCAGTCGTGCAGCACCACGCTTAGCAGCGAAGTATTGATTTGGAGCCCGCCGTTGTATTTGATGAAACCCATCTTCCTGAATTTGTTCATGAAGAAATTCACGCGCGAACGGGTTGTGCCGACCATCTCCGCGAGCATCTCCTGGGAAACTTTGGGAAGCACTCTTTGGGGCTTATCTTCTTTGCCGTAGCGAGCGAGCAGCAACAGCGTACGAGCCAGGCGCTTTTCGCTGGAGTTGAAAAGCTGGTCCACTAAATCTTCTTCGATGCGAATGTTTCTGGAAAGCATGTAGGAGATGAAGCGGTCGGAGAACTCATGTTCCACGTGCAGGACGCGGATCATTTCTTTTTTCTCAATCACCAGTACAGTCGTCGCGGTGATGGCGGTTGCCGAGCCTATGCGAAGCGGCTGTCCGGCCAGGCAGCCTTCCCCAAAGAAGTCCCCAGGGCCTAAAACCGCAACGACCGCTTCTTTGCCGGTTTCATTTACTACCGATAATCTTACCGTTCCCTTTTGAATATAGAGGACGTTTTTGGCAGAGTCGCCCTGCGAAAAAATCGCTCGTTTTTTCGCAATCTCCGTGACCTTACGTGCTACGCCTGCCGAATCGAGGAAATCCTGAGCGTTGAAGGCAGACTTGGGACCGGCTTTCGGACGTTTGGAAGCCTTCGTTGACAAGGCGGCCACCTTTCTCCAGCCCCTATCGTAGCATGTGGCGGCAAATCCACAAGAGAGGATGGAAATGTGTGCACAATTGAACAGATACCCCTCGCAGCACCTTCTACGATGTAAGCCTACGGAATGAAACATCCGGCAAGCTGAACTCAGGCCCCGATGTGTCTCATCGTTCTGGTCGGAGCAGCTGACAAATCGCACATGGCGAAAGCGCCATGTGCATGAATTCTCGGTAATGGAGGCAACATTCATGAAAGTACTCGGAGTCATTAGCGCAACAGCCATGTTCTTGCTGCTGGGAGCCACAATTCCAGCATTCGCGCAGGAGGAGCACCACGAAGAAGCGGCCAAGCCCGCAGAGCACCAGGAAGCGGCAAAGCCTGCTAAACAGGAAGAGGCAAAACCGGCAAAGCAGCAAGAGGCACAGGCCAAGCCAGCAAAACAGCAAGAGCAGGCCAAGTCCGAAAAGCAGCAGCCGGCAGCCAAGCCAGCAAAACAAGAGAACCAAGCCAAACCCGCGAAGCAAGAGCAGGCCAAGTCCGAAAAGCAACAGCCAGCGGCCAAACCGGTAAAGCAAGAACAGGCTAAGTCAGCGCCCGGCAATAACGGCGGTCAACATGGTCAGCCTCAGCGAAGTGCGGAAGCGCAGCAGAGGCAACGTTCCGCGCCAGCATTGCGGCTCAGCGCCAGAGGCAGCGGTCGCATACCTGAGGATCGATTCCGCGCCAATTTTGGCGCACAACATGTGTTCGTAATCAACCAACCCGTGATCGTTGGCGGGTTTTCGCGCTTCCAGTACGGCGGCTTTTGGTTTGGATTCGAAAATCCATGGCCAGAAGGCTGGTATTACACCGATAACGTTTACGTCGACTACATCGATGGCGGATATTATCTGTGCAACCCGTACTATCCCGGCGTGCACGTTGGAATCAGCGTCGTAATCTAACCCTTATTTCAAACCAGTTGGGGGCGACGGACCTGCAAACGGGTCGGGTCGCCCCGGCAGTGCCGAGACAACGGCGGATTCCTTTCAGGTATTGGCTAAAGCTCCTGACCTGGGCATGAGCCGCAGTGCGAGGTGAAAAAATGGACGAGTCCAAACGACTGGCGGTTCAGTTTCTTGAAAAGGAAATCAAGACCTACATCGCATTGGCTTTGTACTTGTCAAAAGAAGGCATCAAGGAACGCGTGCAATTGGGCGACAAAGAAGTTGTAATAGGCCCGACATATTACAAAGAAAGAATGCGAGAAGCCAGAAAGCTTGTAAATGAACTGAGAAAGCCGGGATAACGAAGCAGAGTGGCGCGCAAACTAGATCGCGGCGAAGGCTGCCCCTCAACGTGCCGCGTAGTAGCCTTCTCTGGTTTGGATCGCCAACTCCTTCTGTTTCGTGACTAGATGGATCTTGTGGTATCCGGGAGTAGCGTCCGGTTTGTCCGGTGTATAGCCTAACGCGTATTGGTTGCGCAGCTCCTCGTCAATTTCGTTATAAATCTGATCGATGGGCTCTTTCTTTGAAACTTCGAAGAAGCGGCCGCCCGTTTCTCGGGAAATCTGCTCCAGAATTTTCTTTCCGTCGGGACGCGATTCTTCGGGATATCGATGGTGGCCTCCGCCGCCCATGTGTCCGCCGTAGCCGCCCTGATTTCCGTACCCTTCTTTATCGGCGAATAAAATGGAATAAACCAGAGTGTCCGCGCGCTCTGCTGATTCGATGCAATCTCGCAGGCTCTCTTTGCTGCCGCGATCGACTCCATCGGTAAGTACGATGAGGGCCTTGCGACCTTGCTCCTTTTTCGTGATTTCATTCGAGGCAAGATATATAGCGTCGTAGAGCAATGTGCCCCCTCCGCTATGCCCATGCGAGCCATGGCCGCCACCTCCGCCTCCGCCCGAACCACTGTCTGAGGAATTCGAAAACTCCGGCGAGCCGATTTGGTCGAGAGCCGCTTCTAACTTCGGGCGAGAAGAAGTTAGGTCCTGGAGAAGCTCTACTTCGTAGTCGAAATGAATGAGGAAGGCTTTGTCTTTGTCCACGCGCAATACATGGTCCAGGAAAGCGTGGCTGGCGTCGCGCTCCTGGTCCAGGAGACGTCTTTGGCTCATGCTGGTGTCAACCAGGAGACCGAGCGTGAGCGGGAGATCCGAGTCTCGCGTGAAATAGGTGATGGTTTGCGGATGACCGTCTTGCTCCAACACAAAATCGTCTTTCGTTAAGTTATTCACGATGTGTCCGTGTTTGTCACGGACGGTGGCCAGCATACTCACCATTTTTACGTCCACCGAGATCGTTGGGCCTTGTTGGCTTTGGAGCGGAAGAGCGATCAGAAATAGCGAGACGATCAGGACCGGGAGCCACAGCTTTGTGCAGCCGCGTTTCTTGCCAGACTGGCCGATCATGTATTTGTAGGAGGCAATAACATTGAAAAGTTTGCGGCTGGGCAGACTTCTCCCCACCCAGCTGCCACTTGCTTTATTCATGTCTTAAGGCTACAAAGTTCCATTCTTTTTGACGTCGTAGTGCACGTGTGGCGACGCGCGCGAAACCGATTGAATACGAGCCGGGGAAAATGCGAGTAAACCTGAGTAAGCCTCTGTTATTCGTACTAATCGGCGGTTTGGTTGTAACTGGGACGGTATCTCGGCATTCATTTTGTTTCCTCGCCGCATCCGCAGCAGGCCCCGATCTCAATCGGGCGGATGACCAAGCTGGGCTGCTGCAAGCGTTCGCTTCGCTTCAACCGATCGATACGCACGTTCACGCGTTCAAGACGGATCCTGAAATAAGCGATTTGATGGCTCACCTCCAGCTGCGCATCCTGGATATTTGCGTGGCCGATACCCACGGAATTTACAGTTCATTAGATGTGGAAACAGCGCGGGCCCAAGCGTTCGTACAGGCTAACCGGAACCACGCTCGATTGTGCGTAACTTTCGATCCGTTCTCTTTCCGCGAAAAAGATTTCGCGCAAAAAACAATGGAACAACTTCACAAGGAATTTGTGGAAGGCGCAGTCGCGGTGAAAATTTGGAAAAATATCGGCATGGAGCTGAAAATGCCGGACGGGCGCTACGTGATGCCGGACGATCCGGCATTTGAGCCAATTTATCGAGCAATCGCCAAGGAGCACAAAACGCTGGTAGCTCATGTTGCCGAGCCTTCTTCATGTTGGCAACCGCCAAATCCGGATAGCCCAGACTATGACTACTACAAGGAAAATCCGCAGTGGTATATGTATTTGCATCCAGACCACCCGCGCAAGGAAGTGATCCTGGCAGCGCGCGATCACCTGCTGGCCGAAAATCCGAAACTTCGCGTCGTCGGCGCGCACCTCGGAAGCATGGAAACCGATGTGGATGAAATTGCGAAGCGCTTCGATCGTTATCCGAATTTCGCCGTTGATACGGCGGCGCGGATGGAGTACCTGATGATACAACCGCGAGAAAAAGTGCGCAATTTTCTGATCCAATATCACACGCGAGTGCTCTACGGTACGGACCTGGAATTTTTAGCCGATGAATCCACGGCGGAGGCTCTGAAGGATTGGCAAGAAACCTACGCAAGAGATTGGAGGTTTTTAGCGACGAACGAAACCTGGCAATATCACGGCCACCAAGTGCAAGGTCTCGCATTGCCCCCGCTGGTACTGCGCGAAATATTTCACGAGAATGCGGTCCGCTGGATTCCTGGCATAGAATCTTCGAAGTAAGCTGCCAGGTTTTTGAAAGTGGGACATCGTGGCCGACTCACCTAGGCAACCCCAGAGGCGTCGATCGACAAACCGATTTTCGATCTACTTGACGGTTGATGCAGTCTCGAGTTGTTTCAACTGCCTGGCGAGATCTGCGGAAAAATTGAAACCGTTGTTCGAACACGCCTCCCAGGCGTTCCACCGTTAACTCAAACATGCCGCTAGAAGCGCGTAGGAGGCGGAGGTTAACTGCGATATCTTAAACGGCGCGCAATGTACGGCCAGAATATTCACCGCGTAGAACCCATTCTGCTGCTGTTGCTGGTCTGTATCATTGCGCTGGCTTTGGTGGCTAAGCGATTCAAGACGCCTTACCCCATCGTTCTCGTAATCGCTGGACTTTTTCTCAGCCTCATACCGCACATGCCGCACATCGGGCTGAATCCTGACGTCATATTTTTACTTTTTCTGCCTCCGCTTCTATTTTCTGCTGCTGTGCAAACTTCGTGGCGCGATTTTCGTTACAACCTGGTCAGTATTTCCATGCTAGCTCTGGGATTAGTGAGCTTTACCGTTTACGGCGTGGCCTTCGCGTCAAAATGGATTCTGCCCGGATTCAACTGGCACCTGGGCATCGTTCTGGGCGCGGTGGTATGCACCACCGACGCGATAGCAGCCACAGCGATTGCCGAACGCCTGGGCATACCGAAACCATTGACGGATATCATCGAAGCCGAAAGCCTGGTCAACGACGCCAGCGGATTGCTTGCGCTGCAAATTGCGATCGCCATAGTCATGACCGGGCACGCGCCGCCGTTTGCCGAGCGCATGTCTCGATTGTTCTACTTAATTTTCACCGGGATTGCCGTCGGTTTGGTAATCGCGAAGGTAGTTTATTGGATAGAAAAGAAGATTGATGACGCTCCCATTGAAATTACCATCACCATCATCACTCCTTATTTCGCCTATCTCGTGGCGGAGGGTCTTCATTCGTCCGGAGTGATTGCGACAGTTGCGTGCGGCATCTATCTCGGCCACTCGACCTCTATCTACCTCTCTACTCGAGCTCGGTTGCAGTCTGCAGCCGTCTGGGAAACGCTGACGTTTGTCCTGAACGGAATTGTATTCATACTGATTGGGCTGCAGCTTCCGCAGGTCCTCGCAGACCTTCGCTCGCAAGGGCTTTCGCGGCTGCTGATGCGGGGGCTGCTCTTCAGTGCGGTCGTGATCCTGCTACGCTTGGTGTGGGTTTATCCCGGCGCGTGGGCGTCGAATTGGATTCGGCGACGTTTGCTGCACCAACCTGAAAGCCTTCCCAATCCGCGCTATGTTTTTGTGCTTGGTTGGACCGGAATGCGTGGTGTGGTGGCGCTGGCAGCGGCTATTTCATTGCCGGTGGCGCTTGCGGACGGACGGCCATTCACGCAACGGAATATGATTATCTTTCTGACCTTCTGCGTGATATTTGTCACCTTGGTTTTGCAGGGGCTCACACTGCCATTCATTATTCGTCGGTTAGGTTTGGCGCGAGTCGATACCAAGAATCCGGAAGAAGAGCATGCTCGCTACGCGATGATTGAAGCTGCTCTCGCTTATCTTGAAGAAGCTCGCGAATCAGACCTTCCCGAATTCAAGCCCGTCTATGACGATTTGATTCGCGTGCAAAACCATCATTTGAATTTGCTTCCGGGCGATCGCGTGGCTAACACAGGATATCGTCCACAAGATTACGAGCGCTTCCGGGAAATCTCGCAGCGCATACGCGCGCTGGAACGAGCGGCGCTGCTCAATCTCTACAACCACAATAAAATTAATGATGCTGTACTGCGAAGGCTAGAACAGGAGCTTGATCTCTTCGATGTCCGATTTGCTAATTCCGATTAGCCGGCCCCCCCTCGAGATAATCGCTTAACGGTAGGCTCGTGCTACCGGAAGTATGGATTGGCTGGAGGTGTGGGCGGCATTGCCGCTTACCCTCCAGCCATTTCGCTACCGATGCTGATTCGCGGGTCGCGTTTAGATTCCGGTTCCTACGTAGCCATCGGTGGCAGTGATGAGGCCAATTTTCGGCATTTCAGTTTTTACCTTCACCGGCTCCAGAGTTGGTTTCTTTGCGCCCTTGGCGAGAAAGACGAGCTCATACTGGTGCTTCAGGCTGTAGGTCACATCGTCCAAGTATGGAGTAAAGTCCACCGGAGAACCGAAACCGAGATAGTAGGTTTCTCCTCCGGTCTTCTGAGAAATCAAGTCTAGCCCAGCCTGCTGGAATGCGGTTTGAAAACCTCGACCACGGCCGCCAATGCCGGCTCCGCTGGTGTAGATGGAATAGACCACGAAGCCACCGCGTTGCGCCTGATCGGCAGCAGCATTGAGGTATGGGTTGTTGTATGGATCATTCGAAAATCCGCCGCCGAGCGGATCGATTCCGTTGGTGATCATCAAGATCTCACGGCGATCTTTGGTCTCCGGCCATTTCTTCATCAAGTCCGACAGAGCCAGGTAGGGGCTGGTGTATCCGACCGAAGCGCCCAGCGGCAAGCGCAACGCTTTTTTGGCCAAGTCATGATCCGGCGTCAAAGCCTGGGCCGGAACGACCATGCCGTTTCGCATATAGCCGATGCCGATCGCGGTGCTGGCAGGTTGCTCGTCGATAAATTTCTCGATGGACTTGAACTGCAAGGAGACGCTGTCTCGGGAGGTCTCGTCAATCAAAATGAAGAGCTGCAATCCGGCGCGGTCCCCTTGAAATGGTACCCAACTGGTGACCATATCCTGCTTGTCGCGCTGAAAGACTTTTACGTCATTGGCCGCCACTACCGGGACCTGGTCGCCGTGGCGCGCTTTTACGGTCACAACCATGTGCACCGGTACTTGATTTGAGGAGTCCGGATCCTTTGCTGAGGCCGTGGGTCCGAAGTTCAGGCCCATCAGCAGAGCCAACATCACTCCCAAGGCTGTGGAATATTTTGTGGTGAATTTGTTTGCCATCTTTTCGTTTCGCATGATCCGATCCCTTCTCTCAGAAACTGAGAGTTTCAACTGGCGCGGTGCACATCTGTGCGGCACCAGCCCTGCAAGAGCATTTCGCCCTCATAGATAGGACGTACAAATCGGAATCTTGGATGCCTCCGCAAATTACTGTAACGGAGAGACTTGCGAGAACGGTTCGGTCGTGTTTAGTTTTTTAAGACTATTCCGTGTAAAGCATCAATAGGACCCCCAGCAGGATGAGAAGCAGCGGCCAGACTTTATTGAAGAGTTCGCGCCAAGTCCAATGAATCTCGGAGAGGCCTTTTGCCAAGGCGATGGCCCCTCCGGCGAGCGCGAAACCTCGATGTTCCTTTTGAATATGGTGCATTAGCGCCATGTGGTCCGGGCCATGCATGCCGGCCTGGTGGTGGTGGAACAGCAGCAGGACAGCGCCGACCATGCCGCTGACTGGAAACACCCAGGCGGCCCACGCGTTCTGGAGTCGCCCGCGCGCTCTTTGAAGTTCGACCACGCCAATGGAGAGAAGGATTACGGCGAATACTTTATGTTGCTGGTCTTCCGGGTCGCTCATGGCAATCCAGAAAGGTTTGTGGCCTATGGGCCATATCTCCGTATCGCTGAAGATCAGCAAATAAAATCCTGCTGCTAGAAAACAGGCGGGCCAAACATAGCGGGCCCAGGGCCATTTTGCCGCTAGTTTATCCTGCGCGAAGAGAAAAGTTCCGGCAAGGATTAGCAGGAAGCCCGCGAGATGATGATTGAATTCGCTCTCCCGTTTATCGGCTGCGAGCTTGGCCTTTCGGGCCGGAGTTAGTTCTCCCTGATCGTGCTGCATATCCATGCCAGGCATGTCTTGCATGTCCTGTTGCGCGGCTGAAGCGAAGGGAGCACCCATAAATAGCCAGACGAGCGCGAATGCGAGGGCGGCGTGACGGTGTAGAGTCCACAAGCAAGCTTGACGCTAGCATTCTTTCGCGGAAAAAGACAGGGTCCTGGGTGTGTACGGCACCGTACTTCCATGAACTTGTTGCGCGGGTTTTTCAATCCTACTTCCGAGGCCTCCAATTCCTGAATCACGGAGGCTGAATCAGAAATTATCAGAGCGTTAAACGCAGGCTCTTCATGTAGTTCCCGATAGTGTAATGAACATGAGATTGCCAAGTGAAATTCCCAGAAACGGCTTCCGGCAGATGCACAGGAAAAGTCGCAGGATGCCTGAAGAATGAAATCCCGCGGAAAAAATACCCAAGAAAATTCTTGGCGATCTTCTAGAAACCCTTGACATTAGGTGGCCTGCGACGATAAAGCTGGGATGTAAGCATGACGGCAGCCCGGTGTAGGAACGCAGGCCCTGGAGGATCTATGAAGATCGCCGTACTTGGCGGAGACGGTTATTGTGGATGGGCTACCGCTTTGCATCTGTCGGCCAAAGGCCATTCCGTTGCGATCGTTGATAATTTCGTGCGCCGGCAATGGGACCGCGACTTGGGGACGGCGACCTTGACTCCCATCCGGCCCCTGGCGGAGAGGCTGAGGGCTTGGCATCACATCGCCAATAAGACGATTGACCTTTTTATCGGCGACGTGACGGACTACGATTTTCTCTCTTCTACCATCAAAGAAATTGAGCCAGACGCGGTCATCCACTTTGCAGAGCAACGCGCTGCGCCCTACTCCATGATTGACCGTGACCATGCCGTGTTTACGCAAGTGAACAACATTGTCGGGACGCTGAACCTGGTATTCGCGATTCGCGAAATTGTTCCTGACTGTCACTTGGTGAAGCTCGGAACCATGGGCGAGTATGGCACGCCGAATATCGATATCGAAGAGGGTTACCTGAAGGTCGAACACAACGGCCGAACAGACATACTTCCCTATCCGAAGCAAGCAGGCTCTTTCTACCACCTTTCAAAAGTGCACGATAGTCACAACATCATGTTCGCCTGCAAGGTGTGGGGATTGCGAGCAACCGATCTAAACCAAGGAATCGTGTATGGAACAGTGACCGAAGATGTTGCTCGCGATGAGACTCTGATCAATCGTTTTGACTACGATGAAATATTCGGCACGGTCCTGAATCGCTTCTGCGTTCAAGCGGCTGTGGAGCACCCGCTCACTGTGTACGGAAAGGGCGGACAGACGCGGGGTTTTCTGGACATTCGAGATACCGTGCGCTGTATCGAGATCGCCTGCTTGAATCCCGCTGCTCGCGGAGAGTTTCGAGTATTCAACCAGTTCACGGAACAATTTTCCGTTCTAGAGATCGCCCAAATGGTGAAAGTCGCGGCGAAAAAGCTGGGCGTGGCAGTGGAGATCAATCATTTGCCGGATCCGCGAGTGGAGGCGGAAGAACACTATTACAACGCCAAACATTCTAAACTTCTTGATCTTGGTTTAGAACCTCATTTCCTTTCTCATTCACTGCTGGATTCGCTTATGAATATTGCGATGAAATATCGCGATCGCGTGGATGTATCTCTTATACGGCCACGCGTCAATTGGCGGCGCCCTCACAACGATGTTCGCCGTGAGCCGGGGACAGCTTTCAGCGCTCCGCTATCCGAGGCGCAGTTTGAAACTGCCGAGGTATTGGAACCGAAAAATGGGCGTGCTCCAATCCAGAACCAAGCAAGAGCGGGTCGTGCGCAGTAAGTTTTGATGCCACCGATATCGGACAGGCAGAGTCCCTCGTTCCGTTCTGGTTCCTTGGCTGACGCATCTACTACGATCAGCGACGGATTAACTCCTTTTCCCAAGAACAGTTTCATCTACTTAGCCGTCCTGCTCTTTGCCGGTGCAATTTATTTGGGCTGCATCATTTCGCCGCCGTCCCTGATGGATGATGTGGACGCGGTGAACGGCCAAATAGCTCGAAATATGCTGACTTCCGGTGATTGGGTGACGGCGCGTCTAGACGGCGTTATCGATCTTGAAAAACCCCCTTTGATTTATTGGCTGATTGCCGGCTCCTATAAAATCTTCGGAGTGCGTGATTGGTCTGCCCGAATTCCGGTGGCCGTGTTTGCCATGGGGCTGGCCTGGTTGACGTGCGCATTCGGCCTATGGGCATTCGGGAGGAAAGCAGGTTTTTATGCCGGCTTATGCATGGCGACCTGTGTGGGAATCTTTTTATTCACAAGGATTCTGATTTCAGATGTGATGCTCACGTTCACGATTGCTTTGGCCATGTGGGCATTTTTGCGCGTCATGGATGCCCAGGAAACTCATCCGCGCAGGTGGGCTTTCATTCTGGCGGCCAGTCTGGGAACGGGTCTGTTATTTAAAAGCTTGATCGCGATTGTTTTTCCAGTGGCGGCCGGATTGATTTATCTTCTTCTTACGCACCAATTGTTTTCTGGTGAGATATGGAAACGCCTGCATGTGGTCAACGGAGCGCTCATCGTCATTCTGATTGCGGCGCCCTGGTACGTGCTAGCCACTTTGCGAAACCCTCCCTATTTCGACTTTACAATGCACGGCGGCCCGGGGCAGTACCACGGTTTTTTCTGGTTCTTCTTTATTAACGAGCAACTTCTACGTTTTTTGAATTTGCGTTATCCGCGTGATTACAACACGGTCCCCCGCCTTTACTTTTGGCTGTTGCACTTTGTCTGGCTGTTTCCCTGGAGCGTTTACTTCCCGACGGTCGCAAAACTTTCCTTCAAGCCTATCGACCGTGCGGGGCGAACCAGATTGCTGGCACTCTGCTGGGTAGGATTCGTGCTGGTCTTTCTGACGTTTTCCACTACGCAAGAATATTATTCGATGCCGTGCTACCCGGCGCTGGCACTCCTATTAGGTTCTGCAATGGCCATGGATGGGCCCTGGGTAAGGCGAGGAACGCGCGTGCTTTCCGCCATTAGTGCCATGGCGGCGTTCGCTGTTATTTGCATTCTCATCTATGTTCGTCACGTTCCGGCGACCGGCGATATTTCCAACGCACTTACTTCCCATCCCAAGGTTTATTCACTGTCGCTTGGTCATATTGAAGATCTCACTCTCGATTCCTTCGCGTATCTGCGAACTCCATTGGTTATTGCGGGGATTGCGTTTGTGGTGGGGTCGTTGGGGACACTACGGTCGACGGGACAGCGCGCATTTCTGGCTGCAGCACTGATGATGGTGATCTTTTTTCACGCTGCTCGCTTGGCGCTTGTAGTTTTTGATCCCTATTTTTCGTCGCGACCGCTCGCCAATGCCCTTTTGAAATCTCCCGATGGTGTGCTGATCGTGAATCATCACTACTTCACATTTTCATCTGTCTTTTTCTACACCAATAGAAGCGCGCTTCTGCTGAATGGCAGGTTCCACAATCTTGAATACGGAGCGTACGCCCCGGGAGTGCCCGATGTTTTTATTGGAGACGCGGATTTCAAGAATCTTTGGGCCAAACCCGAACGTTACTATCTTCTGGCAACGGGCGCGGCAGTGGGGCGGGTGCAAGAGTTCATGGGCAGTTCACAACTTGCGCTCGTGGCTGAAAGTGGGGGCAAATACCTTTTCACGAATCATCCACTAGAAACTAGTACCCCGCCGTAGGCAAGTCAGGGCGCCAGCTCGAAATTTCGGATAGTGTCCTAATTTGCGCAATGACATCCCTGACTACTCCAGCTATTTAGGTGCGAAGAAGGCCTTTGCTTCCAGTTTGCCCCACTGAATTGTGACCCAGCCTCCGCGGTCCCGAACCATGGTTGGATTGAGCGTAATCGTCACCATCTCAGGCGGGATACCATCATGTGGCCCCGATATAAACAAAGGCACAGATGCGAAACACTCTGAAGCATTGGGAGCGGGTTCTCCCCACTGGCCGTGCTGCTTGTCGAAAAGCAGCTTCCAGGAATTATCGGCCTGCCGCTGCATCCAAATGCTATATTCCCCGGCCGGAATCGTAACGTCACCAAAAACCAGGTCGATTTCAGTCTTAAAGGTTGTGGAAGTGTCATTTCCCAACCGCCAGATACCTCCCGGTGGCAACTTGCCGAGCAACGCATCCACGGTGCGTCCCCTTAGCGAGGGCCGCCCGTACTCGACTGAAACCGTTTTCCCCCTGAGGTGCAAAATCGACGTGCCGCGAGGATTGTCCAGCGAGAATGCCGCAGAGGCCGCGAAACAGGCAGCCATTAGAACACCCAACATTCCTTTTGCAAATGCTTTCATTTTCAGCCTCCTCCGACGATGGTAGGTCGTCGATGGTAGGCGGTGGTGGCAGCCACTGTCAGGATTCTAAGCTTCCGAACCTCTTTGCAGAACAGTTTGAACCCCTGCTCTAAATCCTCCCACCGTGCACGGTGCACTGTCTATGAAATTCTGTAGAGTAGATTTTGGAAGAGAGAGGCGAAGGCCTTCCAAATTAGGACACCACCAAATTTCGAAGTCCATTCGAGATTTTGAGCGCCCGCGATATCATGTAATGATGTGTGACTCAACATCTTGCGAGAGAATTCGTGCTCCGAGATGCTGCCACCACCCGACGGGGCGGACGATCGATGTTTGAAAACATAGCGCGTCATGCTTTCCTAGTGATAGTAGCTGCTCCGTTCATCTACTACCTGCTGGTCCTGTACAGCTCCTGGCGGTTCTTTTTGCAGCCGCTAGCACCAAATGGGTTCACTCCGCCGGTAAGCATTCTGAAACCTATTCGCGGGCTCGATCCCGAGGCTTATCAGAATTTTTCTAGCTTTTGCAATCAGGATTACCCGGACTACGAGATCCTTTTTTGTGTCGGGAAAACTGGCGATCCTGTAATTCCAATCCTTGAAAAGCTCATTCACGATTTCCCTGAGCGTCGCGTACGAATCGTGTTTGCCCCTGACAAGGAGGCGGCGAACGACAAGGTCGCAAAGTTGCGACGCCTGGTGGGGGAAGCGCAATACGAAACACTGGTGTTGAACGACAGCGACGTTCGAGTGACGCCCGATTATTTGCGAAATATAGTCGCTCCTCTCGCCGATCCCGAGATAGGGGCCGCGACTTGCTTCTACTTACCGGCTCATTCACAGACCCTTGCGGAGAATCTTCAAACCATCGGGATGGTTTCAGATTTCTATGCCGGACTGATGGTGGGTTGGCAATTGCAAGGAATCAAGTTCGCCCTGGGTGCAACAATCGCAACTTCGCGTGAGCGTCTGGCAGAGTTTGGCGGGCTCCAAGCGATCGAAAATCAACCAGGCGACGATCTACTTATCGGCCGACTCATTGCTGCACACGGACACGAAGTAAAACTTCTTCCCTACGTTGTTAAAAAGCTGGGTGGGTGCCATTCCTTCAAAGAACTTTTGGCGAAACGCATGCGCTGGATGGTGGTTATGAAGCACATGCGCCGCTCGGCGCATTTCGGTTTGCTTTTCACGCAAGGGCTCCCCTGGCTGCTGGCCGCGATTCTGGTTCGCCCTTCGGCGGGACTGGCACTAGCTTACTTGGGAATTTATCTGGGACTGCGAGTCGCTATCGCCTGGAGCATCGGTATTCGCGGGCTTAAACAGACAGGCTTGTGGGAAGTAATTGCCTTGATCCCTTTGTGGGATGCACTTGCGTTTTTTATATGGTTGACTAGCTTCCTTCGCCAGAGCATTCAGTGGCGGGAAGGGGAATACTACATTCGCAAGGGTATGTTGGTAGCAGCGGCCTCCAGAGTTGCTGAAAAATGAGTAGAGATTGAGTTGTTCCGGCAACACTTCAGACCGCATTCGATTCTAGCCTCGACCTATAAAGACCAGCGTCACACCGATGCAAACCAGGGCCACGCCGATCCACCGCTGTAGCGAAACACGCTCGCCCAAGAATAATTTTCCACCAAGCGTACCCGCAGCATAGCTAATAGCAGTGACTGGCACGACGAAGCTTACGTTTGCAATCGAGAGCGCTCCCAGTAGAGAGAGGAACGCGATGATTGAGAGCAACAGGCCGAACCACATCCATCCGACTTGCATGGCGCGGACCATGACGCGAAAGACTGCAGCCGGGCGAAAATCTTTTACTTCACCAACGGTCTTCATGGCGCGAGAAATGCAGAGTTCGCCCGACGTTCCGGCGATGACGATCAGCAGTAAAAGTGTAATTTCCCAAAACATTAGCTGTGCTCTGTAGTGCGAGGGTGGGTGTATCCGACGACAAAGACTCCGGCGCAGATTGTCAACACACCGATCCATCGAATCGGAGTAATGGTTTCGTGCAGCAGAAAATGTCCCCATAAAGCTATGACGCCATAGGCGAAGGAAGAGGAGGGCTGCACGTAGCTATAGTCCGCCCAGGTCAAAACCAACATGTAGGAGAGAAGAAACAGCATCAGAGAAAACATACCGAGCCAAATCATCCCGGAAGTGAAGACTCGATAGAGGATGTGCGGAAGATCGGGGAGCACTTGAATCGTAATCGGCCCCATGCTTTTCATGCCTTTGCCGAGAAGAGCGTTACCGAGCGGACCGAAAGTCACCATCATCAGGATCAAAAGGGCTGTCTTTAGATGCAGATTGCTGGATGACTTCATGCTATGCGGAGCCGGAGTTTGGGCTGGATAACGGGTCCGTAATTTGCGGGAAAGAAGCGGCCGCAAATTTTAAAAAATACTTGCAAAAAATCCCCTCCTTTTATTATTTTACGTGATTTCTGAGAGGAGTCGAAGAACGATTACTTCAAGGACCAGACTCTGAAGAATCTCATCGCTTGCCAGGAGAGTCTGATATTTGGGCCTGTCCAAGGGGATCGTTTCGACCCCAGATCGGTACGTTAGCGGACATACGTAGCTTATTGAAGAGTCTATAGTTTAAATGCGAGCGATAAAGGAGGGTTTATGGCTCAGCTGATTCAGAATCCTTTGCCCACCGTTCCCACACAGCCCTTTCGGTTGGACGTTCCCTTGCACCAACTGCTGCAAACGTCCACACCAAAATCACCGGCGCCAGTAGAAGAGCTCCAGTCGCTGCCCACGGCCGTTTTTCCGCAACATCCGCACCTGCTGCATGATCTGACGGCCGAGGAAATCGTTGAACACCAAAGCGTAGTTGATACAGGACAGAGGCATTGGCCAGCCTCGCGAATTTTAAACCACATGCGCGGCTGGATGTTTCCGTATTTCAAGTCTCGAATTCTGCCGGGCGATTTCCAACCGATCATCGCGTATCTTTTTACGGACTGGAAGTGCAATCTCGACTGCCATTATTGCTGGTCTTACGATAATAGCGTGCGAGGGATGACCGAGGATACCGCACGAAGAGCGATTGACTGGCTGCAGGGGACTCCCTGCCGTGTTCTGGCACCCACGGGCGGTGAACCATTGCTGCGACCGGACTTCGTTCACAAAGTGATTTACTACGCTGCGAAAAAAGATTTCTGGGTTTACCTGGCTACGAATGCTCGTCTGCTTAGGCCGCCGGTTATCGACCGCTTGGCAGACGCCGGCATCGCCACCATCAATTTTGCAGTGGACTGCATAAACGAGAAACCGGGATTGCCGAAGGCGTTCGAGCACGTTCGTTCGCAATTCGATTATTTGGTGAAGCGGCAGTATCGCTATGGCTACACGATTTTCTTTAACACGAATATCTGCCGGACCAATATCGACGATGTGAAACAGCTGGTGGAGATCGCGCATGACAACGGTATTTCCATGACCTTTCATGTGAACGAAGCTCCTATGATGGAGCAAACACACTTTCAGCACTTGCACGAAAACGATACCTATATCCGGCCAGAGGATTTTCCTGTGGTGGACGACCTGCTTGACTACCTCATCGATAAGCAGCGGCACGGCTACAAAATGGTCGATTCGATTCCTCGGCTGCAAAACATGAAAGGGTTCATGCGTGGAGTCGGCGAGCACTGGGGCTGCCGAGCTGGGCAGAACTGGCTGATCATTCGAACGGACGGGACATTGGCGCCGTGCTTCCCCATGTATAACGCGAAATATGATTGGGGCACGGTCGGGAACCAGAAATTTGATTTACAACAGCTCAGCGAAATGAAACAGGGCTGCGAGCCGCATTGTTTTTCGACGCTTGGATATAACGTGGCCTACTGCTATAGCGTGGCGCGCGTAATGCGCTGGCTTTGGAAGCAGGCCAAGCACGGTTTTCAGGGGGTTACCGGAAGTTTTGACTGAAGCAAATCGTCTGAGAAGCGTGGACTCCCGTGCGGAACTCTGAATTTTTCTTAGCGGGCGGCTCCGGGAGCTCGCGGTGAACTGGGTTCGACTGACCGCTTGGCTCAAGTCAACGCTACCCGCATTAGGCGGAACCGGTTTGTTCCTCGCCGCATTTCTGGATTCGTCGTTTGTTCCGATGCCTTTAGTTACAGATCTGATTGTGATGGATCTGTCGTCGCGTCATCCCGCGCGCACTCTATACTTCGCTGTCCTTGCCGCGCTTGGTTCGCTGGCAGGATGTGTATGGATTTATCTTCTAGTGCGCAAAGGCGGCGAGACCTACTACCGTAAGAGACAAGGCCAACCTAGCGGGCGGATTCATTCCTGGGTAAAACAGCATCCCCTAGTGTCGGTCCTGATTCCGGCGATGGCTCCTTTTCCGGTTCCGTTCAAGCCCTTCGTGCTGGCACAAGGTTTGCTGCAAGTGCCTATCGTGCCGTTTGTAGTAGGCACGTTCGTCGGGCGAGGATGTCTGTTCTTTTTCGAGGGGGTTCTGGGCGCGCGCTATGGAATGGCTGCGAAGCAATACTTGTTGCGGCATGTATGGGTTTCTGTCGCAATCATTTTGAGCTTGGTGATTTTGTTTCTTGCGGTCACGCGTTATTCGAATTATCGCAGTCAGAACCAGCAACGAGCAGGATAAGTTGGCAGCCACCGTGGATTGCAAGAGAAGAATCATTGTCGTTGGAGCCGGTATCAGCGGCTTGAGTTGCGCTTATTATTTGCAGCAATCCGGACTGCCCGCTTTAGTGCTGGAAGCATCCAGCCGCGCCGGTGGATTAATTTCCACGACCAGCAGGAATGGCTTTCTTTTTGAGTCCGGGCCACAAAGCCCGCGCTTCTCTGAGCGTTTACGGAAGATGATTAGCGAGCTGGGCTTGGATGGCGAGTTCGTGCGCGGGGACCCCAATTTAAACCGTTATATCGTGAAGAAAGGCCAACTGCACAAAGCGCCATTTTCACCGGGCGGTCTTCTGAGCACGGATCTCGTGGGGCTTAAATCCAAGTTACGGATTCTAAGCGAGCCTTTCGGTCGCTCGCATCCTCCCGATCACGAAGAAACAGTCGCAGAGTTCATCCATCGAAAATTTGGACAAGAGGTTCTGGACTATTTGGTTGACCCGATCATCTCAACTGTTTTCTTCAGTGACGCGCGAAGGATGGGCATGGAGAGCGGATTCCCCGCGCTGGTTCGTTGGGAGCGAGAAAACGGAAGCTTGGCGCGGGGAGCCTTTGCCGCGCGCGGCAGTAAGAAAACGAAACCCTCTGCGCGAGATCGAAATTCACCGGGGTCGCGTTTTAGCGTGACTGGTAACTTGCCGACGCTCGGATCGTTCCGGCAAGGAATGGGTCGCCTCATCGAATCATTATCGAGAACGCTCGGCGAGAACATTCGTTTTGGCGCAAAAATCGAATCGCTCTCGCCAGCTGCGGTAAATGGGAAATGCAGTGCGGGTTGGAAAGTCGCCCTTGCTGGAGGCGAAGAAGTTTTTGCAGAACATATGGTGCTTTCAGTCCCGGCTTATGAAGCAGCACGTTTGTTGGCGGCCGCCGCTCCTCCACTTAGTTCCTTGCTAGCGGCAATCTCCTATTCTCCGATGGCAGTTGTATCTTCTGCTTACCAGCGCAATGCGGTGCGGCATAATCTCGATGGCTTTGGTTTCATGGTTCCGCGTCGAGAAGGACTAAATACGATATGCTCGATTTGGAATTCTTCGCTCTTCGAGCAACGCGCGCCTAAAGAAATGCAGCTCTTGACCAGCTACGTTCGAGCCGACCTAAGCGACAGGCTGCTGGCTATGCCGGACGACGCGCTCGCTCGAACCGTAGAAGCCGAGACCGAGCGGATTCTTGGAATTACGCGTGAGCCTGTAGAGCGACAGATTTGGAAATATTCGCGCGCGCTGCCGCAATACGATCTGGGACACGCCAAGAGGGTGAAGGCGATCGGGGACGCGCTAGGTGCTTTTCCTAACCTAAGTCTCGCCGGCAATTATCTCACTGGGCGTTCTATCGGCGACTGCGTGGAAGCGGGATTCCGCGAGGCAGATTCGGTACGTTCGGGGTTTCAACACTGAGATGTTCAACTTGGCAGTCGTCTGGAGCGCGTGTTGATTCACGGTATCACGCTGTTTGTATCCCTTGCGATTCTTGCATTGCTGCTCGGCGCGGTCTATCAAGCGCTCGGAACTCGCGTCGATCAGAAACGATTTCCGCCGCCAGGAAAACTGATTGATCTGGGGACTCACCGCTTGCATCTCGTCGACACCGGCAAAGGCAGCCGAGCTATCGTGTTCGAGTCGGGACTTATGTCCACAGTGCTTAGTTGGCAAGGTATTCAGGAAGAACTCGCGGCGACATTTCGGGTGATTAGCTACGACCGTGCGGGCATGGGTTGGAGCGATCTGGGTCCATTTCCTAGAACCGCGGATAAAATTGTGGATGAGCTTCATTCGCTGCTGGAGCGTGCCGGCGTTCCACCGCCGTATCTTTTAGTGGGCCACTCTTTCGGTGGGCTCACAATGCCGTTGTTCGCTGCTCGTTATCCTTCCGAAGTTTCGGGGGTGGTTTTGGTGGACCCGGTGGCGCCTGCCGAGTGGAATCCACCATCACAAAACGACAGGAAACGAATTCGCGTCGGCTCCAAAGTATGCCGGCGAGCTGCTGGGTTGTCACGTTTCGGAATCCTGCGCTTCATTTTGTTGCTGCTTCATTCGGGAGCAAGTCGAGTGGGAAATCGCCTAGTCCGATGGATCAGCAAAGACGCTCCTGCGGATTCTGCCTCTACCAGTAGCCCGTGGTTCTGGAGCCTTCCCGCGAACGAAAGAGCGATGGCGGCCGTTTTCTGGATTCAGCAGAAATTTTGCGTGACCGTTGCAAGCCAACTTGAAAACTTACCCGAGAGCGCAGCAAGTGTGGCCGCTTTAGGCAGCTTCTCTGAGAAACCTGTTGTAATCCTATCGGCGAAGATCACTCCTCAACACCGGCGCGAAGAACACATCGCCATGACCAAAAAGCTGCTTCACGGTCGGCATCTCACCGCCGAAAAAAGCGGGCACTGGATCATGATCGATCAGCCGGACCTGCTGGTGAGTACGATTAAAGAAGTTGCCGGCTCTGCACGGTAAGCTCGATTAGCAGCTAGCATTTTTTGTCGGGCTACTTAATGACAGGGCCGGCGGATCGCGTGCCTGCTGTGCGATGCGCGACTGGCACAGCAATCGTTCGGAGGTCTTGCTTTCGCCAGCGCGAAAGGATTGACTCCCAGGTTTGCTCCACAGTAGCGGGGACGACTGGCCGGCTCGCCGAACGAACCCCAACCATGGCGACAAAGATCTCAAAAGGCTCTACTCGGGGCGAAAACTACGATATCGTCTCAAGCGCGAGGGAGAAGGATTTTGCCATCTCGTCACTGTGACGATCTGCTGGTCTCGGCAGGCCTTCAATTTTATGAAGCGATCTGGCCAGCGGTCCAACCAGAAGAATTGCCGGAGATGCCACACAGCGGGTGAGGCCCAGTTCCCCGACGACCGTTGCGCGAAAAGACTGGTCCATTCGCGAGACACGGGACACCACGAGGCAGGGAGTCTCAGGATAGACTCCACTCGCCAGCAACTGCTCCTGGAGCCGAGCGTAATTTTGCCCGGGCATGTATATAGCGAGCGTCGCTGCGGGCGACAGTCCAGGCCCAAAGTCAGCGGGGATGTCCGGTTTGCAATTGTGGGCTGAAAGAAAAATTAATCTCGACGAAACGCGCCTATCGGTTAAAGGAATTTTCACAGATGCGGCGGCAGCGAACGCGCTAGTAATCCCGGGCACAGCTTCAAAATCGATCCCAGCATTGTACAAGGCATCCATTTCCTCGCCAGCTCGCCCATAAAGCAGCGCATCGCCGCCTTGTAATCGAACAACCGTGTTTCCCTGGCGAGCGGCAGCGATCATGCGCCTGTGAATTTCTTCCTGTGTGATTCGCTTCTGGCCGCACCGTTTGCCGACGTTTTGTATTTGCGCGCCTGGTCGAACCAGTTGCAAGATTTCCGGTGAGACTAAATCGTCATGCAGCACAACATCCGCGCACTGTAGCAAGCGCAACGCCTTGCGAGTCAACAGGTCAGGGTCGCCTGGTCCGGCGCCAACCAGATATACCTTTGTGCTCATTTTGATGCTCCTAGTCGAACTTCTCGGGCCATACGCAACAAAAGCTTGCGACGGCGCACGGGTTCCATCGGAGCGCGGAACAAGCGCTCTCGTGCCGCGCCGAGTTCGTTAATCTTGTCCGCATACTCCGGTCCGAATTGCCGCTCGAACCTCTTGCGCATTCGTTGTGCGAGCGCGGGACTCTTGCCGTTTGTGGAGATAGCGATCTGCAAGTCACCACGGCGAACCACCGCGGCGTAGAAGAAGTCGCAATGCGGCGGATCATCGACCGAGTTGCACAATACTTTTCTTCTTCGAGCTTCTTCGAAAACACGCGCGTTCACTTTGGCCGAAGGTGTTGCGGCAATCACCATGAACTTTGCAGCGAGATCTTCTTGCTCGAAATTTCGCCGCAGCCACTTGATGGCGCCCGTCGCGGACCACTCATGAACACGCGGAGTTGCCTGCGGTGACACCACGCACACCTTGGCGCCCGCTTCGAGCAAGCTGCTTATCTTGCCTTCACCAACCGCGCCTGCGCCGACGACCAGGCAAGAACGACCTTCGAGCTTGACGAACATCGGAAACAGAGACATGTGCACTACTCCTTTGCGTGCAAGCCGCACTCAGTCTTCTGGAATCCAGCCCAGCGACCGGCGCGAGGGTCCTCGCCGATCTGGACCGGGCGTGTGCAGTGAGTGCAGCCGACACTCGGGTAATTGCGGTCGTGCAGAGCGTTGTAAGGCAAATCATTCGCGCGAACGTAATCCCAGATTTGTTCCGTGGTCCAATCCGCCAGCGGGTTCAGTTTGACCAGACCGAAGCGAGCGTCCCATTCGAGTTTTTTTGCCCCAGAGCGAGACGGCGTTTGATCGCGGCGGATGCCCGAAACCCACGCGTCCAGCTCCGCAACCTTGGCCTTGAGCGGATCGACTTTTCGTATTTGGCAGCATAGATTGGGCTCCCGACTCCAGAGCGCCTCGCCATAACGAGCCGCCTGCTGTGCCGGGGAAAGGGCGGCACGAGTGCGTTCGACTTGTATGCCGTACTTATCCTGGACTCGTTCAATCAGCTCGTAGGTCTCAGGAAACAGGAAGTCAGTGTCCAGCGTGAACACTCGCAAGTTCTTTACCGCTCGCGCCGCGATATCGATCAGCACGACGGCGTCGCCGCCGAAACTGGACGCTATCGCCATGCGAGAACCGAACCGATCGCTGGCCCAACGAAGCAGTTCTTCTGCTGTAGAGCGTTCCGCTTCATGCTGATGAACTTCAATTTCCTGTAACGACTCAATCATCGTAGCCTCCATGAATTCGCGTCTTCTTCCCTGCTCTTCGAGTTACGCAATCAGTAGTTCAAAAACAGAAAAGGCCCGTGACGGCTGGCGTCGCGGGCCTTAGGAGTTTGGATCGAGTGGTTTTGCTACATCGATCGGCTCGTTGGGGCGCGAGACACCGCACGACAACAACACGAGCAGCAACATACCCCATGCGTGTATACGGGTTTGCGCAGCGAAGTCAGTGCGCTGGCAACAGTGTCTGTCATTTGCTTTTCCGTAGAATTCTTAGCGAGCGAATTCATCGGTCAGCCTTCCACTCCGCGAGGCACAGGTCCGGAGGCGACATCGCGAGCTACCGCTTCGACTTCTTGTCCTGCAAGAAAAGTGCGCAGCATCTCATCGGAATGGCGCGAAAAGAACTGGCGAAGATTTTCATGGCCCTCTCGAAGATCCAAATAAGAGCGCAGCAGCCGCTCGATGGCCCCCGGGACATCCGTTGCCGGGCAGCGGTAACCTAGGGGCCGGGCGATGGATGCAAATGGTCCCACCGCGCCGCCGACACAAAAATAATAGGCGTCTACCATTTCTCCATCCACGCGCTGTTTCTTGCCTTCGATTCCGATATCGGCGATCCAATGTTGGCCGCAACTGTTCGGGCATCCGGTAACGTGCAGCTTCAAATGCTGGTCGAAACCGGGAATACGTTCTTCCAACTCTTCCACCAGCCACCGCGAGAATGCTTTCGTTTCGGTGATGGCAAGTTTGCAGAATTCGGTGCCGGTGCAGGCGACCACGCCGCGCCGAAACGACGAAGCGTTCACGCGCAGTCCCACTGAATTGAGTTCATCGGCAAGCGAGCCAGCCTTCTGCTTCGGCACGTTGACGATCAGAAGATTCTGCATGCTGGTAGTGCGCAATTCGCCAGAAGCGAAGCGGTCCGCCAGATCCGCGGCTGCGCGCATTTGCTCTGGCTCGATGCGGCCTCGGAGCACCGTAGCACCCACGTAGCAATAACTGTCCTGCTTCTGGGAATGGATACCCGCGTGATCGCGGTAAAGATCAGCAGGCGGTTCTTCTGGCTCGGCGGGATCCAAGTGGAATCCAATACGTTGCTCAAGTTCTTCCTGAAACTGTTCCGCCGTCCAGCCGTGCTCGAGGAACAAGAACTTTAGTCGCGCGCGCTCGCGGCTCTGGCGAAGAACTTCTGCGCCGCGGAAAATCTCCGCGACACCCTGAATCACCGGGAGCACCTGATCCCAGCCTATAAAAGCGTTTAAGCGGACCGCCAGATGAGGCTTGGTCGAAAGGCCGCCACCCACGCGAATCGAGAAACCATTCTCTGATCCTGCGCTGCGTTTGCGCGACACCGCCGTAAGACCCACATCGTTAATTTCAGGATACGTGCACCAAAGCCGGCAGCCGGTGATGGAAATTTTAAATTTGCGCGGGAGATTATAGAACTCGGGATTGCCGGCAAGCAGGCGGGTGGCCTGTTCGACGAGCGGAGAAGCATCGCAGATTTCGTCGGCCTGCACACCTGCCAAGGGGCAGCCGGTTATGTTGCGCGTGACATCGCCGCAGGCGGCGAGGGAAGACAAGCCACAACGTTCAAGACCGTCGAGCACTTCGGGCAAGTCCTGGATGGTAACCCAGTGAAGCTGGATATTTTGACGCACGGTGAGGTCGGCAACTCCGAAGCCATACCTCTGGGCCAGGTCCGCTATCGTTCGAAGCTGGTTCGAATTGAGCATGCCATTCGGGATGCGAATGCGCACCATGAAAAACGGAACGGCTTTGCCTTCACCGCCGCTACCACCCACTGCTCCGGCGCCATCGCCTTGGGGATAAACGCCCCACCATCGAAAATACGTGCCGAGCCATTCCGGCGGGATCGCCTCATACCCTTCACCTGCGAAACGCCGGATTTCTTCGAGACATTGCCAGGGATTCAACGATCTCTTCAGTCGTTCCACTTTCTGCGCTTTGGTCTCTCGGACGTCCACTTCTTTGGTGTCCATAAAGTCCCCCCCCAAAACAAAAAACCCACCTACCAGATTGTCGTCTGGCGGTGGGCTTAAACTCAGCGTTTAAAATTTAGGTGCTTTTCTAGCTGGCCCCCGGCGCGGACGACAGGTGAACGCAACAATTGCAACAACACGCCAAGCAAACTGTCATCCGGCTGAGATTCATCATCACGAAATCAGATTGCCGAATGTGTACGCCGAAGTCAAGACATTTTAAGAAGTCAAAATGTGAAGAGGAATTCGAGCGCGCGGCTGACGGCGGGCGCGGGTTCTCATGACAGACTCGGGACAGAAACCCGCCGCCCTTAAGGCCGTTACTGGACGATAACTTTCGCCGTCATCTTCGGATGAATTGAACAGAAATACTCGTAGGTCCCGGGCTTATCGAATTTAAACGAGAACTTGTCGTCGGTGTCCAGAGCCCTCGATTTGAAC
>Ga0209420_1000292_pt1 | contig 28553 bp, 27 predicted proteins | sample BlaSpr_A8_OM1_O1_FD_187972 | JGI IMG/M metagenome (GOLD analysis project Ga0209420, IMG submission 187972) | Forest soil microbial communities from Thunder Bay, Ontario, Canada - Black Spruce, Ontario site 2_A8_OM1_O1 (SPAdes) (version 2) | ecosystem: Environmental > Terrestrial > Soil > Boreal...
CCCACTTCCCCACAGCCGCGACGGCGGCGGGTGATTAACACTCAACCGGACAACTCACTTACTACAAAAACCGGACCTTTTAACTTGCTACGAACACAGCGGCGAACACAGCGGCGAACACAGCGGCGGAGGCGGCCGTCCGCTTCGGCGGCACTCCTCAATAAGCGCGATTGATTTGCTTAGGCCGGCTTCCGTGACCAGGCGCCGATAACTCCTGGGGAAATAACCACACCCTTTCCAGCGAGCACCTCCTTCTGCATCTGGCGCGCGAGGTTTGCAATGTCGACTTCGCCCGGGGCCACAATTTTGAACTTCTCCATCATCGGCAAGATTACTTGAACCGTATCAGCGATCAGTTCATAGCGGGCGAATTCTGAACCTCCGCCGATTAAGGCTTCCATAAGCATGGTAGGCTCGGGAAGCCCGCCAGCCAGAAACACGGCATGCAACTCGAGCCCCATTTGTGAACTCGCACCGGTGGCTGCGAGGGTCTTTTTGGTCCAGTCAACGGTGCGATCAAAGGTGGGAGCTTTGGGGAACGAGCGGCAGTTATCGAAATCGAATTCCTGAAAGACGATTAGGCCGCCGGGCCGTACCTTCTCCGCCAATTTTCGTACGGCATCCGCCGGGTCCGGGTAGTACATCAGGACCAGGCGCCCCACGACCGCATCAAATGGCCGGTCGAACTTCAATTCTGTTGGGTCGCCCTGGAGAAAAGTTACATTCGCGACCTCCGCTGCTTTGGCATGCGCGCGGGCTCTCTCTACTGCTGCAGCCGCGCGATCTGCTCCGACTACTTCCCCGGTCTCTCCTACAATGCTCGCCACGAGAAAAGACACGTCTCCGCTTCCACATCCAACATCAAGAACGCGCATTCCCGCTTTCATACCGGCCTCGTGAAACAGTCGCCGGGTTAGAGGCTCATAGGTCCGGGCCTGACGGCTCAGTCGATCCAGTTCTTTATTCGAGTGACCTAACAGATAAACGGGTGGCGCATCGTTTTCCATGTCTCCTCGCAATGCGCTATTCTAAGCGATTCTCGCCATCGAGAAATCCGCCATAAGGAACGAAATTAAAAAGCAGATCCTTCGGCCGGCGGGAAATGCCGGCCTCGGGATAACAGTTCTAATAATGTTGCTACTTCTTGGGTCGCGATTCCGGGGGAATTTGTCCGGTGGCGCGATAGTAGGCGACTAGCAGGCCGTAGTGTTCGCCCATGTGCTCGACGTAGCCGATCCAGTCGTCGAGATGCTTGAGGATGCCGGCGTCGCCTTCTTTTTGGATTAGCGCGGCGCCGTCAGTGACGGATTTCTTCAGGTATTCGACAGTGGCGGCTTTTGTTTTGTAATTGAGGACGGGGGGATCGTTGGAGGCTTCGCCGAGTTTTGCGTTAACTACGTGATTCAGGAAATCGTAGTTGGAGCCGGCTACGTGCAGGAGAACTTCCTGGAACGAGCGGACGTTGGGAGTGAGTTTGTAAGTGTATTTGTCTTCGGGCCAATCTTCGGCCATGGTAACCAGGCGATTGCCAACGTCATTCCAAGCTTCGAGGACTGCTTCGGCGGGGGTTTTTGTTTTTTTCGCGGCGTCTTGCGCCCGAGCGATGGATGGGCCGGAGAACAGCGAGAGCGCAAGCAGAACGAAAATTGAGCGAGAAATATTTCTCATCATGGAACTCCTTCATAGGATTGTCCCCGCTGTGCGCCCCGGGTGCGCGTAGCGTATCGAGGAATTAGTGCGAAGTCCAGCGTAGGAAACTGTCGCCGACGACTTAACTGGCGTAGGATTTAAAGCGCTCGATCGATGCTGGGGTGTACTGGCCGACTTCGATGATGTAGCGGTCGGGATCGCGCATGTAACAAGGCCATTCCCAGCCGTGGTTGTCGAGCGGCTCGGTGAGAAAGACAGCTCCTTTGGCACGCCAGTCTCGGTAGCAGGCCCAGATGTCGGCGAGGCGTAGGTCGAGGAAGCTGCTTAGCCTGTTCCGATCCGTTGGAGTTTCGAGGATGACCTCGGGCTTGTCGCGTGTGGGGCCGCCGCCGGAATTGAGAATAATCCAGAAGTTTCCGAGCTTAATGTAACAGGGGTTCTCAGGCTTGATCACTTTCCCGCCAAGAATTCGAACGTAGAAATCCTTGGATTTTTCCTGATCTCGGACGGTGAAGAAATGTGTGACGAAGAAGCCTTGGTGTGCAATCGGCGCGTCGGGGAGATTCATGTGGCGCCTCCTTGGCGAGCTTCGAATCCGCAATTTATGTGCGGACGTGAGCAACGTCAATCTACGAACTTGGTGAAGTTTGGAGCGGCGAGTGGGCTCCGGTAAGATGGTGATGCGATTTGCGTAGCGTTGGCCATGAGTGCGGAAACACAAACGGGCATGGAACAAGAAGACAACAAACCAAACGGCGCACAGGAGAAAGCTACGCCCGGCGGTGCCACAGCCGTGGGCACGAACTTGCGCGATGAGATCGAGCGCGTGGTGCGTGGGGAGTCAGACGGCGCGTCGCGGATTCTTGGGCCGCATTGGGTGGAGCGCGCGGGGACACGCGTGCTGGTGCTTCGCGCGTTCCGGCCTGGAGCCATGGAAGCGAGCATATTCTGGCGCGGAAATCCAGAAGCGCAGGCCATGACGGAAATTCATCCGGGCGGAATGTTTGAAGCGGTGGCGCCTTCGTGGGTCGCGGCTTCGCGCGAAGAGGCGCCGGCGCCGGTGCATGACGCTGGTTCGAGTGGGAGCAAACCCGCGTCGGCTTCTATTGCCAACATTTCAGAGGACGCTGAACCGATTTCGCCGACAGCGTACCGGTTGCAATTTCGATTTGCGGATGGAAATTCGTGGGAGGGATACGATCCTTACGCGTTTCCGCCGCTGCTCACCGATTACGACCTTTATCTTTCAGGTGAAGGCACACATTACCTGAAGTACGAAAAACAGGGCGCGCACTTGCGGGAAATCAACGGCGTAAGAGGAGTGCATTTCGCAGTGTGGGCGCCGAATGCGCAGCGCGTGAGCGTGGTGGGCGATTTTAATTTTTGGGACGGGCGTGTCCACACCATGCGCAATCGCGGCGTCAGCGGACTGTGGGAACTTTTTATTCCGGGACTGGAGGAAGGTACGTTGTACAAGTTTGAGATACGTTCGCGCTACGGAAATTTTGTGAGGCTGAAATCCGACCCTTACGGATTTGCGGCGGAGCTGCGGCCGAAAAGCGCGTCGGTGGTCGTCAATATCGATCACTACGAATGGAAAGATCCCGAGTGGATGACGGCGCGCGCGGCGCGGGACTGGCAGCATGCGCCGATGGCGGTGTACGAGCTGCACGCAGGTTCGTGGCGGCGGAAAACCTCCCAAGGAAACCGCTGGCTCACGTATCGCGAACTCGCAGAAGAGCTGGTTCCCTACGTGAAGCGGCTGGGCTACACGCATATCGAGCTGCTTCCGATCATGGAGCATCCCTTCGATGGTTCGTGGGGATACCAGACGGTGGGGTATTACGCGGTGACTCCGCGATACGGCTCGCCCACGGATTTCATGTATTTCGTGGATTGTTGCCATCGAGAAGGCATTGGAGTTTTTCTGGATTGGACGCCGGCGCATTTCCCGCGCGATGCGCATGGACTCAGTTTTTTTGATGGCACGCATCTTTACGAGCATGCAGATCCGCGGCGTGGGGCGCATCCGGATTGGGGCACGCTGGTTTTCAACTACGGGCGCAATGAAGTGCAAAATTATTTGATCTCGAACGCGCTCTTCTGGATGGACAAATATCACATGGATGGACTGCGAGTGGATGCGGTGGCGTCGATGCTCTATCTGGATTATTCGCGCAAGCCGGGCGAGTGGATACCCAACCCGTATGGCGGGCGTGAGAATCTGGAAGCAATTGATTTCATAAAGCGGCTGAACGAAGTACTGCACAAGCGACATCCGGGCGCGTTGATGATTGCGGAGGAATCCACTTCCTGGCCGGCGGTATCACGTCCAACATATGACGGCGGGCTGGGATTCGATTTGAAATGGAATATGGGCTGGATGAATGACACGCTGCGTTATTTCGCGCTGGACCCGATTCACCGGCAGTTTCATCACAACGAGCTGACCTTTTCGATGATTTATGCATTCAACGAAAATTTCATATTGCCCCTTTCGCATGATGAGGTGGTACACGGCAAGCGTTCGCTGCTGGAAAAAATGCCGGGAGACGAATGGCAGAAGTTTGCGAACGTGCGGTTGCTGTACGGCTATATGTATGCCCATCCGGGGAAGAAGCTTTTGTTTATGGGAGGCGAACTGGCGCCGCGCGATGAATGGTCGGAGACGGTGTCGATCGATTGGCAATTGGAACAATCCCCGCCGCATCGCGGAGTGCAAAGGCTGGTAGAGGATTTGAACCGGCTGCATACGACCGAAGCGGCGCTGTACGAAGTTGATTTCGAATGGCCCGGATTTGAGTGGCTGGAAGCGAATGACAATACGGCGAGTATTCTCTCGTTTATGAGGCGCGCGAGAGACAAAAGCCACTTTGTGGTTGTGGTGTGCAACTTTACTCCCGTGGTGCGCGAAAATTATCGCGTAGGCGTGCCGGAGGAAGGGTTCTATCGCGAGATCCTGAATACCGATTCGCAGTATTACGAAGGAAGCGGCAATGGCAATGAAGGTGGCGCTGCCGCCGAGCCTGTGCCGTGGAATGAGCATGCTTATTCGTTAAAGATCCGTGTTCCTCCGCTGGCGGCTGTTTACTTCAAGATTCAACGGCAGTAGGCCGTGCAAATGTAGAAGCGTCAGTGGGTCCGTGCAAATGCAGCAGCGACCATAGTTCCCCCGCGAGCTTCCGCCTGAACCGAACAGCAGATCCCTCGCACTGCGTCCGGCGCCCTGAGGAAACCGGGGCCAGCAAAAAGCGTGGAACTCCGCTCGCGATGACCGTTTTGAGTGTTTTTTTTTAAGTGGGGAACATTTGCGATGGAGGCTCCGTACATAGGAGCAGGAAGAGCACGGGAGGCTTCCCCAAAATGAGAAAACGACTTTGCGGGATTGGGATGATCTTTGTGCTGGCAGGGATGGTGGCCACCGCCCGAGCAGCCATCGCGGGGCCGGCCGAGCGATATCTGCATGTGAAGGTGGAGGACGCCTCGAAGGGCGAGAGTGTGAATGTGAACGTGCCGCTTTCGATGGCGGAGAAAATTTTGCCCACCATCCATAAAGGGGACATGCACAACGGGCACGTGAAGATCGGGCATGCAGATATGGGCGACGTGGACATTCGCGCGCTGTTGGACGCGGTGCGCACGGCTCCGGACAACGAGTTCGTGACGGTGAAGGAAAAAGATCAGGATGTGCGCGTAGCGAAGTCGAATGGAAATTTGGTGGTGCACGTTCGCGATGGAAATAAAGGCGGGCAGAAGGTGGACATCACGGTCCCGATGAAGGTTGTGGATGCTCTGCTTTCGACGGCAAAGGACAATGAGCTGGATGTGTCGGCGGCGATTCGGGCGTTGAGCGATGCGGGCGATTCTTTGCTGGTTACGGTGGAAGATGCATCGCAGCACATTCGCATTTGGGTGGATTCGAAAGGCAGCCAAGAATAGCCGGCGACGGTTCCGACGGAGGTGATTTGTGATTTTATTCGGGAAAATTGCGTTAGGAGTGGTGGGAACCGCGGTGGCCGGCGTGGGACTGCTTTGCAGCGAAGGATTGGTAGAGGTGAAAGTGGTGGAGCGGCAGCCGGAGGTGCACCACGTGTATGTGATCGCTCCGGCGATGCTCGCACCGATTGCCGTGTATTTCGTGCCGCAAAGACATTTGTCGCACGCGGCCGCCGAAATTCGTCCATGGATGCCGACGATTCGCGCAACGCTGGACCAGTTGCGCGAGACCGACGACATGACGCTGGTGGAAGTGAAAGAGCCCGGCGAACACGTGCGCGTGGCGAAAGAAGGCGGATCGATCGTGGTGGACCTCGAAGATCATGACGACACGGTCCACGTTTCCACACCGATTCGCGCGATCTCGAGCACCATGGAACAGCTTGCCGCTGCGGGGCCCTCCATTTAGCGAGAGACGCAACGGAAAGCCGGCACTGACGGTCACCGCAAGGCCCCTTGCAAGCCCGTCAGCGCCGGAAAGTTTTTGGCGGAACCCAGTAGACTTCTTCCTTCAAGGATTGTTTGGGAAAACCGCGGCGGTGGAGAATTCCCTTCCCTAGTTCAATCATTTGCGGATGACCGCAGAGATAGCCTGTGGTGTCGGAACCCGATAATTGCCAAAGGTCGGTGTATTTGCGAATGATGTCTTCCACGCGGCCAGTTTCACCGCGCCACTCGAGGTCTTCATACGGACGGCTTACGGCGGGAACGTAGGTGAGCCACGGAACTTTGGACGCCAGCTCCGTAATTTCGTAATGATAGCCGAATTCCCAGGAGCGGCTGGCGGCGTTGATGAGGTATAGGTGGATGTCAGCGGGAAAGCGGTTTTCGGTGGAATCTTTATAAAGCGTGCGCAGATAGGAGATGTAGGGAGCTACACCCGTAACCGTGCTCAGGAGCAGATGATTTTTGTGGCCGCTTTTCAGGTCCAGGGTGAAGCGGCCTTTGGCGATCTTGCGCAGGGAGACTTCCGCGCCAGAGGGAAGAGCGTGCAGAAGCGGAGTGAGTTCGCCTCCGGGGACAAGTTCGATGAAGAGCTCGAGTTCATGTTCGTAGGGCGACGAGACTATGGAGTAAGCGCGCTCGACAAGTTTCTCCGGAGTCGGCACACCGAGAGTGGCGAATTGTCCGGCCGCAAAATCGAATGGGCCGCCGGGGTCCAGACGAATCTTCCAAAGGCCGGCGGAAAATTCGTCGCGATGAATGATTCGCGCGCGGTAGAATTTTTCTTCGGCAGAACGCATATTGCGTTTCTCTCTGTGTCAGATGCTGGGCGTCGCTTTCGCTTTACAAATCTTTACATATAAAAATGGGTAGACGTCCCCACCGGGCGGAACGTCTTTTGAACGAACGGTTGTCTTACATCCGCCTAGTGGTTCGGCGATTGCTGCTGTTGTTGCATGAACGCTTGTGGGTTGAAGGGCTGAGGCGTGCCGGTGATCTGGTCTTTCGCGCCAGTGACGACCTTGGTCAATTCCATGGAGCTGTCGTTCGTCTTGGACTTTACCAAGCCATAGGGAGAAACTTTTTGCGACACCCAAACTTCGCCACCGTTTTTGGTGCGGTAATGCTCGCAGGTGAATGTACCGGCGGGGACCGTGATTGTATCGCTGCCCAAGTCTTCGGCGTCTGAGCGAACGTCCGCAGGTTGTGTCGTACGGTCCTGATGCATCATTTGTGCGGGCATTTCTACGGGCGCACGGCCGGGCATTTGCATGATCATGCGGAAGACATGAGTGTCCGGCCCGTTGAGGACCATCAAACTCTTCATGATCGTTTCACCGTTGCCCTGGTTGAAAGACATCTCGTACCAATAGGCGTCTTTTCCATCGACTTGTTCTTTGCCGACGATCGCGATCTGCATCTCGGTCTTATCGCCCTTGGCAGGCTGCACGGAGTAAACCGCGCCTGCGCCAACGACGGGATTCCAAAATCCCATCACGTGGGGCGCCGAGAAGCGGCCCATCTGAGCTGATGCTGCGCCGGCCAGCAGACCGCAGAACAGTGCAGCTACCGCCCGTATGGAAACGTTCTTCATCGTAGCTCCTCGCGAGATTGAGATTATTTGCGGAATTTCGAGTTAGAGATCGCGTCCCTGATTATCCTGCATTTTAGAAATATCGTAGCTCAAGTGAATTTTTGCACCGTTGATATTGAGGACGAAATCGACACTCTTTTCGTCTTCGGGGACGACAGGCTCGCCGTTGCTGGCCTTCTTGGGAAAGATGAAAGCGACGGCCTGGACTTTCTTGCCGTCGGCGGCACGATTAATCTGAACCTTGGTAGGCGACATTTTCTCTTTGGATTTTTTGCCGATCAGTTCAGCGCTCTTCATTAGCGTGTCCTCGTCGGCGGATTGAAAAGGCCGCATGTCGGGACCGGTGACAGCGATTTCGTAAACGTCGGGAGGATTGGCGAGCTGCTTTTCGGCGTCTTCCGGTTTTATCTGGCCGGCAAGTTCCGCGCTACGTGCCGCTGCTCGCTGGAGCGTGCGAGAAGAAACCCAGCGCACGGCGAAAGCGACCTGTGGCTTGGCGTCTCCGGGGTCTGACGGTGGAGCGGCAGCTCCTCCCACGGTAGGATTTGCTCCTGCGGATGGACTGGTGCCCATTTTTCCTCCAGCAGCGGGTGCCGTGCCGGCGGTACTGGGCGCTTGGCCGGAATCAGCGGCCGCGATTTCTTTTAGGTTGGTCCAGGTGGCATCGACCTGAATGATCTTGGACCACGGCGAGTCCCCGAGAATCTTGCGGACGTCTTTGTCGTCCCATTGCTGATAAGGCTTGGATTTCCACGGATCGTTGTTGCCAGCAAAAACTACAGCGGCCAGCACGACCATCGCAGAACCAATTAAGATAGCTTTACGCATGAAATGTTTTCCTCACTGGAATGTTAAGCAAGTTCCCCAAATGTAGGGCGTACTCTAACGACTGACGGACTTTGCCGCAAGCGGATTTTCAGCAGAGGGCTGGGCAGCTTCCGCGGTCCGCGATGCGCCGAAGACGCGTTCCAAACGATAGACCGGGTTTTCGCGCGATTCAAAGTGCGTGCGCATGAGCAACTCGCCCACCAAACCGACGGCCAGCAGTTGCACGCCGAACAAACATAACATCATCCCTAAAATCAGAAGCGGGCCGTGCTGGACAAAAATGGACATGCCCCAGAAGATTTTAGCTAACAGCAGAACAAAAAGTATTAGGCCGCCGACGAACATGCCCACCAAGCCGGTGGGACCGAAAAAGTGCAGGGGGCGGGTCATGTAACGCATCAGGAAGCGAATGGTAATGATGTCGAAGAAAACTCGCAGGGTGCGCGAAATTCCATAATGGGATTTGCCACCGGGGCGCACGATATTTTTTATGGGGACTTCGACGATGCGCGCACCGTTCCAAGCCGCAAGCGCTGGAATGAATCTGTGCATTTCACCGTAGAGAGGGATGTCTTTGATGATCTCGCGGCGATAGACCTTGAAGGTGGTGCCGAAGTCATGAATGTCCACGCCGGATAGCTTGCTCATCATCCAATTTGCGATTCGCGAAGGCAAGCGGCGGAGCAGGAAATTGTCTACACGTTTCTCACGCCATCCGCTAACGATATCGGAATGAGTGGCTTCGAGCACGGCGAGTAGTTCAGGTATGTCCGCGGGATCGTGCTGGAGGTCGCCATCCATGGAGATGATGATGTCGCCGGAGGCAAAATCAAAGCCCGCGGCGAGCGCGGTGGTCTGTCCGTAATTTCGCTTCAGGCGAAGGACTGCGACGCGAGGATCTTCGTCGGCAATGGCGGCCAGTATTTGAGGCGTTGCATCGGAGCTTTGGTCGTCCACATAAACGAATTCCACTGGATCGAAGCGTCCGGTCATTACTTGGCTTAAGCGCTGGTGAAGTTCGCGGACGCTATCCTGCTCGTCATGGAACGGGACGACGATGGAGTAGCGGGGTGGCACGGCGCGCTCGGGTTGCATGCCGTTAGTTTAACTCGCGATAGGTAATTAGGCGAATATCCCTTTCCACGACCGCACTCTTTACCGCGGGGTCGAGCAGGGCGGACATTTCGGTGTCACGGTGCATCTGCAGGCGCGAGCCAGATTGGGCGAGGTCGTCGTCACAAATGCCGGGGTGGAGCATGATCTCGGTGGAGCCGCCAGGCAGTGTGTCAATCATGCGACGCAGGGCGGCTGGGCCGAGACTGCCAGTCATGGCTAAGCCTAAGAAATTGTTGGGAGTGAGCAAGCCGTAGCTGCGGACGATGGCTTGGAACCACGGTGTTACGGTTCGCGCGGCGGCCGCGGCTAGCAACTCCAAGGTATGGCTCGAATCTGCGTCACGAGTGCTCTGCCAGGAATCTCGAAGATTTTCCATGGGTTTGCGAACGCGCGTGATTCCCAGTGTTTTGCCAACGCGTGCCAGGGATTCCATCACTTTGGGATGTGCGTGGGTGTGCTTGTGGGTGTCGAGATGCGTTGGCTCGATTCCTGCAGCGCGGATTTTTTCGATTTGGGCGCGCATCTCGCGTTCGATGGCTTTCGATCGTATGAGTCCGGCGGTGAGTCTTGCGACAAACAGGCCAAGCGATTCCGGGAGATTTCCGTTTTCATCCACCAAGGAAGAAATTTTCTCTTTAGCTGCAACGGCCGGACCGCCGACGAGGACTAGGTGGCATCCCACGCCCAATTCCGGATTTAGTTTGGCGCCCGCAACGGCATGGTCGAATTCCGCGCCATTGGCCATTAACGTGGTGCTGGTGAGAATTCCGTCGCGATGTGCGCGGATAATCCCTTCGTTCACACCCCGGGTCATTCCGAAATCATCTGCGTTGAGAATGAGTTGTTTCATTTACCTGCGAGCATCTGGATGCGGAAAATCCATCATAACACGAGGGAATAAACGACAAAGCTAGTTGCGAAACGTTGACCACCGGGAAATTTTGCGGATTGGGTTAGAGAAGTTTGGTTGGCACGGAAAGGAAGCTTTTTTTGCGGAAGCAATTTGAAAGCCAACCATGTTGGCGCGGCGAAAGAAGTGTGAACGCGGTGTAAAAGTTTTCAACAGTTCTGTTGAAAAGCGTGTGGAAAAGGACGGCTTTAGAATCGGAATGGTGCACCCAGCAATAGCTTGCTTCGCTTTGCACTGTTTGTGTGCAGTTGGCGCAAAAATAAAAAAATAATTGGCGACGAGGATTGATTTTTATTTCCCTAGCGGTCGAAATGAGATTATTCCGGCTCAGAAATTCCATCTCAGGAAAACTCTGGTGATGCGAGGAATCACCTAGTACCAGTGCGGCGGAGGATCGAGCTTGATCTGCACGGTTTCTGTGTCGGTGTTGAACTCATACCACTTTCCAAATGTGTGCCAGCCTTTTGCTACTACTTGAATCAAAATTTTGCCTTGTGGGAGGTCGGTGACCTTCACGGAACCGTCTTGATTGGTTTTAAAGTTCAGTTCGGCGAGCTTTTCGTGGTGAAACAGACCTCCTGGCTCGTTGAATCGGACGTAAACGCTGGCATTGCCGACTGGCTTTCCATCCGCTCCAGTGACTTCGATGCGTAGTTTTACGGTCGCGGGGTCGGTGGATTTCTTGTCTTTGTCCTTTTTGTCTGGCGCAGGGGTTTGAGTTTGCGCCGGCGGTGGTTGTGCCGGAGCGGATGACTGATTCTGACGAGCGGTCGCCGTGCGCGAGCGTACAGGAAAAACCAGGAGCATGGTAAAGAGAGCGAAACCGGAGAGCTGCAACAGAAATCTCTTCGAGGCTGCCGCCGCCTTCATAGCACTTCTTTTACAGCAATCGTAGGTGGCTCTCAAGCTCAAAAGATTTCAAGGACTGCAAGGTCCGCTTTGGTTGGTTTACTGGACGCGCCGGGTCGCCGATGGTGTGGAGTTTACATCGCCCTGACGTATGATGATTGCTAGGACTGGAGGCGAGCGATGGGTTTTTCGACCGACGCAATTCACGTGGGGCAGGAGCCGGACGCTCTAACTGGAGCGATTGTGGCGCCGATCTATCAGACGTCCACCTACGTAATCGATGAAATGGGCAAGAGCAAAGGGTACGACTACGCGCGGACGAACCATCCTAACCGCAAAGCTTTGGAGCGCACCATTGCGAAACTGGAGGGAGGACCGTCCGCGTACGTTTTCACTTCCGGGATGGCGGCTATTGATTCTGTTTTCCGGCTTTTGCGCCCCGGCGATCACGCGATTCTTTCCGAAGCTGTTTACGGCGGAGTTTTCCGGCTGACCACGCAGTTGCTGGTTCAATTTGGCATGGAATTCAGTTACGTGGACACGTCTTGCATGGAAAAAGTGAAGGCCGCGATTAAGCCAAGTACGAAAATGCTTTATGTCGAGACGCCGACGAATCCTACCATGATCGTCACGGACCTGGCCGCGATTGCGAAGCTGGCGCGAGAGAGAAATCTGACGCTTGTAGTTGACAACACTTTTCTAAGTCCTTATTTGCAGCAGCCCATCGCGCTGGGAGCGCACATTGTGGTCCATTCGATGACCAAATATTTGAATGGGCATAGCGATTGCGTGGGTGGTGCGGTGATTCTGACGCGCAAGGAAGATGCGGAGAAAATATATTTCGTACAACGGTCGGCTGGAGCGGGGCTTGCGCCCATGGATTGTTTTTTGGTTTCGCGCGGAGTGAAGACGCTGGCTGTGCGTATGGACCGCCATGACTCGAACGGAATGGCGGTGGCGAAATATCTGGAAAAGCATCCTAAAGTGAAGAAAGTGATTTATCCGGGGCTGGAGTCACATCCGCAACATGCGATTGCCAAAAGACAACAGAAAGGGTTTGGCGGGATGTTGTCGTTTGACCTGGGGTCACTCGAGGCGGCCAAGGCGCTTTTGAACCATGTCAAGATTTGCTCGTTGGCGGAAAGTTTGGGCGGAGTGGAGACACTGATCTCGCATCCGGCTTTGATGACGCATGCGTCCATGCCACCGGAGAAGCAGAAAGAAGTCGGGATCACACAAGGGTTGATTCGGCTGTCGGTCGGTATTGAGGACGTGGAAGATTTGATTGCGGATTTGGATCAGGCGCTGGCGAAGGTCTAACGACAAGTTGTCTCTGACAACCTTTGCGGCGTGGTCGGAATGGTAGCCCCTCTGTGGCGAGCCGCTATGGAAAAGTCGTGTTTCGATGTGCGCTGGCCTTGTTGTTCTCGGCAGCCCTGGTGGTCTCGCTGCGGAGCCAGACGCAATCCGCTTCACCTTCCGCGAAAGGCCAGATCCGCGTTTCCACAACCGAAGTGATGGTGCCCGTCACGGTGACCGACGCAAGTGGCGAGTTGGTCCTGGACCTTTCCCAAAAGGATTTTCATATATTCGACGACGGAGTGGAACAAACCATTGACCGTTGGGACCTGGGCGGTGATCCTCTCGCCGTAGTACTCGTTCTTGAAACAAGTACGCGCCTTCACGGAATGATTCCGGTCATTCACGGCCTGGGAAGCATCCTTGCTGAGACGGTAATGATGCTGGATAGCAAAGTTGCGGTTATAACTTACGATTCGACCGTCGAACTACGGCAGCCATTCACACAGGATCAGGACCTTGTCCGGAATGCGGTCGCCGCCGTCAACTTTGAAGCGCCCGAGAGGATGCTTTACGACGGGATGGAGCTCGCCGTTCAGCTGCTTACCGATGAGCCACCCAAATGGCGGCGCGTAATGCTCATCGTCGGCGAATCGGAAGACCAAGGAAGTACCGCTAAACTAGGCCCCCTCGTACGGGCCGCCGCGCTCGAAAATATCGCCATCTATGCTGTGGGGCCGCGCAGCGCGACGCGTGATCTTCGAGACGCCGCTCCTGCGCTTTGGGCCGCTCCGGCAATTTTTCTTCTGCAAGAAGGCAAAAATAAGGTCAAAAATCATGATCTCGAAGTCGCGACCGCGGCTACGGGAGGTGTCCATTATGACGGGATCCGGACCGCTACGCTTCAGAGCGCTGTAGACGCAATCGGCGCCGAACTCCATCTTCAGTACGTCATCGGCTACCGCATAAATTGGGAGCGTGGTCCCGGTTTTCACGCGATCACGGTTACCGTTTCAAAGCCCCATGTTTCGATTCGTAATCGACCCGGTTACTACGTCCCAGCGCCCGGGAATTAGAGCGAACGGACGGTTACTCCGAACCGAAACGGTGGTCCTTGGCAACCGAGGCGACGGATTCGGAGATCCATTTGAGATAGGCCGCGGAGCCGGTTGCGATTGGTAGGGCGATTATTTCGGGGACCTCGTAGCGATGCAGGCGCCCTACCTCGGCTTTCAATTGCGGGAATCGGGCCTTCGTGGTTTTGATGATTAGCAGGAATTCTTTTGCGGATTCTACACTTCCCTTCCAGCGGTAGACCGACTGCACGGGGCTGGCTAAAATATTCACGCAGGCGGCGATACGGTGTTCCACCAAGGCGCGGGCGATTTTGCGGGCTTCTTTTGTGGAACCGCAGGTGACCAGGACCACGATCTTTTTCGTCATCTGAAAATTCTCTATGTCTTTACTAGTACGCCGCCCGTCATTTTGAATGTTGTGTGATTGCGGCTGGAGGGCCAAGATACAATAGCCGTTGGTGACGAACCAAGCGATACATTTCGGAACTTCTGGCTGGCGCGGCGTGATTGCCGACGATTTCACCTTTGGCGGAGTGCGTCGCGCGTCCGCTGCGGTGGCGGAACACGTCTTGGCGCAAACGAAATGGCCCACGCTGGTGGTAGGCTACGATATGCGATTCTTCTCGCCGGAATTCGCGCGCACTTCGGCGGAAGTGCTGAAGGCGCGTGGCTGCCGAATTCTTTTCTGCCAGGAGCCGACACCGACTCCGGTGATTGCGCATGCGATTATTTTCAACAAACTCGCCGGTGGTGTGAACATTACCGCCAGCCACAATCCCTGGGATTACAACGGGCTGAAATATTCCGGGCCGGAGGGCGGGCCGGCAGCGCTAGAGACTACCAAAGATATCGAGAAGCGCGCGGCGGCGCTGCCCGAGGACAACACTCCCTATCATGAGGTGGAAGATCAATTCGAAGCCATACATCCGCGCGAAGCTTACTTTGCGCAACTGAAAAAAATGATTCGCTTTGACGTGCTGGCGAAAGCCAAGGGCAATTTTGTTTGCGACGCGGTACACGGCTGCGGCGCGGGATGGCTGGATCGGATTCTGAAGGAAGACGCGCTGGCGGTGACTGAAATTCGCTGCACCCGCGATGTTTTGTTTGAAGGCAAGGGGCCGGATCCGTCGGAAGAAAATCTTGGGCTGCTCAAGAAAACTGTTCTGGAGAAGAAAGCTCTGGCCGGACTGGCGACCGATGGCGACGCTGACCGATTCGGAATACTGGACCGCGACGGCACGTTCATCGATCCGAACCACATTCTCGGACTTGCGTTCGATTATTTGCTGGAGACGCGCGGATACAGACTGGGAGCGGCACGCAGCGTGGCGACTTCGCACATTTTGGATGCGGTGGCGAAATTGTACGGCGTGCAAATTTATGAGAGTCCGGTGGGTTTCAAATACGTTGGGCCGTTTCTGCGCGATGACAAAATCGCGATTGGCGGCGAAGAAAGCGCGGGAATGACGATTCGCGGACATTTGCCGGAGAAGGACGGCATCCTGGCGTGTCTGCTGGTGGCGGAAATGATTGCTGCGCGGCAAATTTCCCTGCGCGAGCAGCTGCGGGATCTATTTCGCAGAGTGGGGCGCGAATATTGGCCGGTGCGCGTGAACTTGCCGCTTTCCGATGACGCGCACAAAAGGCTAGTGGAACGTTTGAAAAGCGACCCGAGCGAATTCGCGGGCAAGCGCGTGGTGAATGTAAACCGGCTCGATGGCATGAAATTGGCGTTCGAAGATGGAGCGTGGGTGTTGATACGTCCTTCTGGAACCGAGCCCGTGGTGCGCATTTATGCTGAGACAGCCAGCGTGGCGGCTTCGCAAAAACTGACCCAGGAGGCGCGCAGGTGGATTACCACGCAAGCGGCCGCCCAGTGAACAAGCAAGACACGGCGAAGACGGCCGCGAGCGAGCCGCGTGTCGGATTCTTTGAGCAGCTCGGGCAATTTTTCCGGCGCAACATGTACTTGTTCCTGATTGTCGGTTTTGCTCTGCTTTTGCTTCAGGATATTTTCGGGACCCACGGCGTGCTGGCCATGAGGGAATCCCAGAAGCAAGCGCAGGAAATTCGGAAGGACATTAAGCGGCTGGATGATGAAAATAAGCGGATGCAGGAGCGCGTGCAGGGGCTGAAGAGCGATCCCGCGACGATCGAGAAAATTGCACGAGAAGAGATGAGACTGTCGCGGCCGGGAGAAGTGATCTTTCAGACGCAGCCGAAGCCTGCTAGTGAATTGCAAAACCCCGCACCGCAAGCGGATAGTCCGGTAAAAAGACCTTAGCTTTGCGCTGCCGAACGTACCGTTCGTTTAAACCACGCACTTATTTCGGGGCCGTGATCTTTCCAGGTGGTTCGCGCGAGTGAGAGAAGAACCATGGCAGCGGTGATCATCAGAAAACCGAGTGTAGCCATGGGGATGGACTCGCCCTCTTTCTTCATGATGGAAAATCTTCCGTAAACGAATTCGATGTGCACCCAATAGACAAGCAAGGAAGTTTGGCCCATCTGGATGAGCGGGCTGAAACCGACTTGGCCCAGGCCCCAGCGGCACCAAGCGTAACTTGCGAACACAATTACCAGCATGATGGCCACACGCGCGAGAAAGAAATTGGGACTGGTGTGCCAGTAATCGTAATCGGGATAGATTTGCAAGCTTCGGCCATCCAGCCATTTTGAAAGATAAAACAGCGCTACACCCGCGACGCCGCAGGCCAACGCTATTTTCCCCAGACTATTTTTTCCCCAGTCGCTGAACAGAAGGTAGCCAAGAGCCAGACCCACAAAAGCGAATCCAGCCCAGGGGAAAATTGGGAAGAGCCAGGGCTGCGGAGCCTTGAAAGTGTGCACACCGTTAATGTAGGACTCGAGATACCAGGGAAGCCGGCGCGGACGCCAGGTGGTGTATAAAAATGGAGTGGCTAGGGCGATTGCGGCCGCCGTTATCATGGCCACGGCGGCGTTGGCCCCGCGGCTTTGCGTCAGGCGCCCTACTACGCCCAACAAGACGATGGAAATGCCGATGGTGTTGAGAATGTCCACGCGCAGCAAATCGGTCCAGGGTGCCCAGGGGATGCCGAGCAGGTATTCCTGCACGCGGAAAAGCAATCCGAGGCCGAGGATTTCTGCGCCGCGAAGAATCGTGGTCCAGGCGATTTGATTTGGCGTAGCGCCTTTCTTGCGCATCTTGTCCGACACCAGCGCGAAAGAAACTCCAGCGAGAAAAAGAAAAAGAGGCGCGGGGATGGTTCCACTGAGCTGCGACCATTTAAGGACTCGCGACTGGCGCGCTGCTCCGCCTAGCCAGGAATCATAGGCGTGCACTTCAAACATTAACAGGCAGGCGAAGCCGCGCATCCAGTCAATGTAAGCGAGCCGTTGTGGTTTGCCGGTCTGTAGGGTGGCCTTCAAGCCGCACAAGAATCGCCGAGAGGCAAACGCAAAGCAAGTTTTTATCGGAAGTTTCGTGCAGTTCAGTAAAATCCTGTGGTGGCTAGCGGCCATTCAAAATCGTGGGAATTGAAGCTTCCCATTGCTTTCGCCGTGTGGGTGCCGATTGTTGTTTTTGTGATCCTGCTGGGATTTCGTTTGGGTTATGGCGGCCGGCGCTATGGCATCACGCTGAGCGTGGCTGCTGTACTTTTCGCGTTTGAATTTTTCCTGGCCTGTCCCTCCGTTCTGGAGCGCACGCGGAAAGTCCTGGGTGAACGTGGACGCGTGCTCGCGCCGCTGGTACCGCTGTTTGCCGTTCTGATTTACAGCACAACTGTTACGGGCAATTGGAAAATGGCGCTGGCGGGCGCGGCTTACTGCGTTTTGCCGGCGTTGCTATTGGCGCGCAGCGCAGGTAAGCCCCCCGGGACTTGGGAAGACTATGCCGCGGCGCTGATCGTCTGGCTGCCTGTGGAATTTCGTTGGATGTATCACGTGTTTCCCTATCCCACGGAACTCACGCACACGCTGACGATTTTGTTGGCGCTTAGTACGGGCATTGCCGCGTTTGTGCTGCTGCGTCGGATGGACGGAATTGGCTACCAGATTGTTTGGCGGCGCGGATTTGGCGCGAATGTGGCGATTCATTTCCTGATTTTTGTCGCGATCGCAGTGCCGTTGGGGATGCAAATGGGCTTTCTGAAGTTTGATCCGACAATGGCGCGGCTACGCTCGCTTCCCTTGGGTACGGTGGGCATTACTTTTTTTACCGCCTGGCCGGAAGAATTCCTATTTCGCGGCGTGCTCGAGAATTTGCTTTCACGGACGTTGAAGAATCAGTGGACCGGACTGGCGATGGCCGCCGTGATTTTCGGATTTTCGCACATCCTGCATGCGCCGTTTCCGAACTGGAAGTATGTTTTTCTGGCGACGATCGCCGGATTGTTTTATGGGCACGTTTGGATGAAAACCGGATCGCTGTTTCCTGGCGCGCTGGTACACGCGCTGGTGGACATTTCGTGGCACGTTTTATTCCGCTGAAGGTGCCGAACGGTAGCCTAACGGACTACGCCCTGAAGCGGGCTAGAGGCGGTGGCGTACAGTTTTTTCGGGATGCGGCCGGCGAGGAACGCTTTGCGGCCGGCTTCCACAGCAGCGCCCATGGCTTCGGCCATCAGCACGGTGTCCTGAGCTTCCGCGATGGCGGTGTTCATCAGCACGCCGTCCGCACCTAGCTCCATGGCGATAGCGGCATCGGAGGCGGTTCCCACGCCGGCGTCCACGATCATCGGAACTTCTGTGATCCGTTCGCGCAGGATCTGCATGTTTGCCGTATTTTGAATGCCCATTCCAGAACCGATGGGCGCGCCGAGCGGCATCACGGCGGCGGCTCCGGCATCAATTAATCTTCGCGCGACGATCAGGTCGTCGTTGGTGTAGGGCAGGACTACGAAGCCCTCGGCCACTAGAGTTTTTGTGGCGCGAATCAGCTCTGCAGTGTCGGGAAAAAGCGTTTGCTGATCTCCGATCACTTCCAGCTTGACCCATTCGGAGAGGCCCACTTCGCGTCCGAGGCGGGCGGTGCGGACGGCTTCGTCCGCGGAATAGCAGCCGGCGGTATTTGGCAAAATGAAAAAATTCTTGCGGTCGATGTAATCCAGAAGAGATTCCTTCGATTTATCGGTGAGATTCACGCGGCGAATCGCCACCGTGACCATATCGGCGCCAGACGCTTCATGCGCGCGGCGCATTTCTTCAAAGTTGCGATATTTGCCGGTGCCAACGATCAGGCGCGAGTTGAATGTTTTTCCAGCAATCACCAAGTGGTCTACCATCGGAATCTCCTGATCTATAGTAACGCTTGCGGGCATTGGCCGATAGATTAGGCTAAGTGCTGCGGGCGCGGCTCCTCGACATCGGCATACAGTTTTGCGATTACATCCTGGTAGCGACTTTCGATCACTCGGCGTTTCATTTTCAGCGTGTAGGTCAGTTCCCCGTTGGCGAAGGTAAAGTCTTGTTCGAGAAGCGCGAAGCGTTTTGGTTTTTCGTATTGCGCCAGCGCGGAGGTCAGGCGCTCGATTTCGCGCGAAAGCAGGTCGCGGACCCAGGGGTCTGAAGTCATCTGCGACGGTCCGGGAAAATCTTTACCGTGCTTTTGAGCTTCCTGCTGGATGGCGGCGAAGTTTGGAACGATTAATACAGCCACGAATTTACGCTGGTCACCTACGACGATGGCGTTGGTGATGAACCTGGACTGTTTCAACAGATTTTCGATCATGGCGGGCGCCACAAATTTTCCGGCGGCCGTTTTCAACAATTCTTTCTTGCGATCGGTAATGATCAGATATCCGTCTTCGTCGAGTTTTCCGATGTCTCCGGTGCAAAACCATCCGTCTGGCGTCAGAACTTCTTCCGTCTCTTTCTGTTTGTGGAAATAGCCTTCCATGACGCAGGGGCCTTTTACCAGGATCTCGCCATCGCCGGCGATGCGGACTTCCACGTGCGCTATGGGCAAGCCGACGGTGCCTACTTTATTTTTCTTTGGGACGTTGGCCGAAATCACCGGCGAAGTTTCCGTGAGGCCATAACCTTGCATGATCGGAAGATTAATGGACCAGAAAAATTCCGCGAGATCGGGGGAGAGCGGGCCTCCGCCGGAAAAGAAGTAGCGGATTCTGCCGCCCAGTCCGGCGCGAATTTTTGAATAAACGAGGCGGTCGGCGATTTGCCAGCGCTGTTTGGTCCCAAACGAAGGCTGCTTCCCATGCGCGCGCCAGGGGACCGCTTCTTCGGCTACACGCAATGACCAATCAAAGATTTTTCTTTTTATGCCCGTTTCGCGATGTCCCTTGTCGATAATGTTCGCGTAAATCTTTTCGAAAAATCGCGGGACCGCGGCGGTGAGCGTGGGTTTCACTTCCAGAAGCGCTTGCGCAACGGATTCCATTTGCTCAACGTAGGCGATGGGGACGCCGTCGAAGAGATAGCCGTAGTCCACCGTGCGTTCATAGACATGGGCCAGGGGGAGGAAGGAAAGCGCGACGTCGCTGGTAGAAAGATCATGATCCTTCAGCGAGTCCACAACATTGGAGCTTAGGTTTTGATGGGTGAGCATCACTCCCTTGGGTTCGCCGGTGGTGCCGGAGGTGTAAATGATGGTGGCCAATTGATTGGCGGAGACTTCCGCGGCGCGCTTGCGGTATTCGGCGATGTCGGCGTCGCTTGCCGTGCGTATGAGGGCCTCGTAGCGCAACGTCTCGCCACTCAAGTCGGAGAGAGGAGCGACGGAGATAACGTGTTCGAGCGCCGTGATTCGGTCGCGGCATTCGGCGATTTTGCGGGCTTGGGCTTCCCCGGAAGTGAAAATTATGTGCGCACCCGAATCGTTCATGATGTAAACGAGGCGATCGAGCGATTCATTAAAATAAATAGGGACGCTGACTGCGCCCAAACCTTGTATGGCGAAGTCAGCGATGTGCCATTCCGGGCAGTTCGGCGCGAGAATCGCGACGCGGTCGCCAGATTTAATTCCCAACTCGCGGAAGGCTTTCGACAATCCTGCCACCCGACGTAGCATTTCTTGCGCGGCGATCGACTGCCAGCCCTCCGCGGTGCGATACATTTGGGCGCGAGGGTTCGCGTGCTTGTCCACGGCTTCGAGAAAGGATTTCGTGAGCGGGGGATAATCCATCGTAATAGATTTAACTGTAGCGTATGGGAGAACATCGCGCAACGCGGGCGCTGGCTTGCTAGCGCAATACCAAACGGCGAAATTCTGCTGCGGGTGCGCTAAGATGTTCGGGGAGGTTCCGATGTCGAAACTCGCAACCGAAGAAACGACCGGATACCGGCCGGTTCGCGCCCCGCGCGGCACGACTCTTTCCTGCCCAGGCTGGCAGCAGGAAGCGGCCATGCGCATGCTGATGAACAACCTTGATCCGGAAGTGGCGGAGAAGCCGGAAGATTTGATCGTCTATGGCGGGCGCGGGAAGGCGGCGCGGAACTGGAAGTGTTATCACGCGATTGTTGCGTCACTGAAATCGCTGAAGAATGACGAGACACTGTTGGTACAGTCCGGCAAGCCCGTGGGGATTTTCCGCACGCACAGCTACGCTCCGCGCGTGCTGATAGCGAATTCGAATTTGGTGGGACATTGGAGCGATTGGAAAAACTTTGATGAGCTCGACCGCGCGGGGCTGATGATGTATGGCCAGATGACCGCGGGTAGCTGGATTTACATCGGCACGCAGGGAATATTGCAAGGTACCTACGAAACTTTTGCGGCCGCGGCGCGAAAACATTTTCAGAGCGATCTGGCGGGAAAGCTGGTGGTGAGCGGCGGGATGGGCGGAATGGGAGGCGCGCAGCCTCTGGCGGCGACGCTGAATGGCGCGGCATTCCTGGGAATTGACGTTGATCCAGAGCGCATCAAACGGCGCGTAAAGACGGGCTACTGCGATGTGATGGTGAACGATCTCGACGAAGCGCTGCGAATTTTGAAGAATGCCGTGCGCAAGCGCGAAGCGACCTCGGTGGGACTGGTGGGAAATTGCGCCCAGGTGATCCCGGAATTCGCGCGGCGCGGTGTAGTGCCGGACCTGCTGACGGATCAAACAAGCGCGCACGATCCCCTGGGCGGTTATATTCCGCAGGGACTTGATGTGGCGCAGGCGGCCGAGTTGCGTACGCGCGATCCAGAGACCTATCGCAAGCGTTCGCTCGAATCGATCGCCCAGCATGTCGAAGGCATGCTCGCGCTGCAGAAGTTGGGATCGATCACCTTCGATTACGGAAATAACATCCGCACTTTCGCTTTCGAGCAAGGTGTGAAGAACGCTTACGATTTTCCGGGATTTGTCCCGGCCTACATTCGTCCGCTGTTTTGCGAAGGGCGCGGGCCGTTTCGTTGGGCTGCGCTTTCCGGTGAACCGTCGGATATTTATCGAACGGACCAGCTGGTGCTGGACCTGTTTCCGCACGACGAAGTTCTGACGCGGTGGATTCATTTAGCGCAGAAACGAGTGCGGTTTCAGGGATTGCCGGCGCGAATCTGCTGGCTGGGTTATGGCGAGCGCGACAAATTCGGGCTGGCATTGAACGATCTGGTGGCGCGCGGCGAGTTGAAAGCGCCCATCGTGATTGGACGCGACCATCTCGATTGCGGTTCGGTGGCTTCGCCTTACCGCGAAACCGAAAAAATGAAAGATGGATCGGACGCTGTTGCGGACTGGGCGTTGCTCAATGCCCTGCTGAATACGGCGAGCGGGGCGAGTTGGGTGTCGATTCACAATGGCGGAGGCGTGGGTATCGGCTACTCATTGCATGCGGGGCAAGTCACCGTGGCGGACGGTTCGAAGGAAATGGCGGAGCGCATCGAACGCGTGTTGACGAACGATCCGGGAATTGGCGTGGCACGGCATGTGGATGCGGGCTATAGCGAAGCGATAGAGTTCGCGCAAAAGTCGGGCGTGAAGATTCCGATGTCTTGAGCAGAAGATTTTCGATAATGTGGCTGGCTGCGTTTTCGCCCGGGGGAGTAAAAAATGATCGTCATCACTGGAGCGACTGGAAACACCGGAAGGATTGCCGTCGAAGGGCTGCTCGCGAGCGGCGAAAAAGTACGCGCCATGGGCCGCGACGCGAAGAAGCTGGAACCCTTGACGCAGAAGGGCGCGGAGGCTTTTGTCGGCAAGGCGGAAGACGCGGCGCAAATGTCGAAAGCCTTGGAGGGCGCGACGGCGGTTTATCTGTTGATTCCGCAGTCGGATGACGAGGATTACCGCGCATACCAAGACTCCGTTTCGGATGCTTACCTAAAAGCGGTCACTGACGCACGCGTTCCGTACGTCGTGACGCTGAGCAGTTTGGGCGCGCAACATCCGCAAAAGACGGGGCCCATCGCTGGCCTCTATCATCTGGAACAAAATATGAATAGCGTGCCGGGGCTTAACGTGCTGCATCTGCGTCCAGGACCGTTCATGGAAAATTTATTTATGGGCCTGGTGCCCCTGCGCACCATGGGTTTCCTGCCGGGCGGAACAGAGAGCGACCTGCCGGTGCCTATGATCGCCGCTAAAGACATCGGCGACTACGCTGCGAAACGTCTTCACGCGCGTGATTTTTCCGGGAGCGCGGTGCAGGAATTATTTGGTCCGCGCGATGTGACCATGAAAGAAGTCGCGAAAATAGTGGGCGAGGCGATCGGCAAACCTAAACTCAGTTATATGCACGTACCGGCCATGATGCTGGAACCCGCTCTGGTGCAGACGGGAATGCCGAAGAAAACCGCGAAGTTGCTGATCGAAATGTGGAAGGCGGGAAATTCCGGACTGCTCACGCCGCTGGAAAAGCGGTCGGCTGAAAATAGCAGGCCGACAACGATTGAGTCGTTTGTCACCGAAGTGTTCGCCCCCGCGTACCTTGCTAAGGGCGCCAGCGCTTGAGGCTGGCGGCCACGATTTGTCGCGAATGACGGTACGCGCTAGGTAACACGCTAGATTCTTTCGAAGCATCTTCGCCGGGCGCAGCATGCTGCGCCCCTACAAAAACCAATCTGACAAGCGACCTGCCCACCTCGAGTCCTGGGTGATTCGTTAGAGTAGTGTTTTCCGCGAAGTGACGCTGTATCATCGCAACCGTGCCTGACTGGCTGATTACCGGGTGCTCGCAGATTTTGACGCTGCGCGGGCCCGTTCCGCGGCGCGGACGCGCGCTTGGCCAAGTTGAAATGATTCGCGACGGTGCGATTTTGGTGCATCAGGATCGCATCGCGGCTGTCGGCACGAAGCGAGGCATCGAACGGCTGCCCAAAGCCAGACGCGCGGAAAAGTTGGAATTGGGCGGACGAGTTGTTCTACCGGGGTTCGTCGATTCGCACACGCACTTGATTTTTCCTTTTAGCCGCGCTGCTGAATACGAGCAACGAATCTTGGGCGCGACCTATGAAGAAATTGCGCGCTCGGGCGGCGGAATTCGTTCGACGGTAAAACATTTGCGCAGCGCTTCTGCTCGCGTGTTGAAAGCTCGGGCGTTGAAAAATCTTCGCGAGTTCGCGGAGCACGGCACCACCACCATCGAGGCAAAAAGCGGCTACGGGCTGGATTGGAAGAGCGAGCTGAAAATTCTGGAAATTCTGTACGATCTTCATCAGGAGCATCCGCTCGACATTCACGCGACATTTCTCGGGGCGCACGTGGTGCCTCCGGAATTCCGGCGGCGACCTGAGGCTTATGTGGATTTGTTAACGCGGCGATGGATCCCTACGGTGGCGACCGCGGGGTTGGCTGAGTTTTGCGATGTATTCTGCGACCGCGGAGCTTTTAGCGTGGATCAATCGCGGCGGATACTGATGGCCGGACGGGCGGGAGGCCTGGTCCCGCGGATTCATGCGGAGCAGCTTGCGCACACGGGGGCGGCTCGTCTTGCGATTGAGTTGCAGGCAGCCAGCGCCGATCATTTGGAAAAAATAAATCGCAGCGATATTCGAGCGTTAGGGCTCTCGAATGTGGTTTGCACCATGTTGCCGGGGTGCTGTTTCCATTTGGGGCTGAGGGACTATGCGCCGGCACGTGCGCTCGTTGAGGCCGGGGCCATTCTGGGCATCGCTACGGATTTTAATCCCGGCACAAGCCCTACGCTGAGCATGACCATGATTCTGTCGTTGGCCTGCACGCAGATGCGTATGACCCCGGCGGAAGCGATTACCGCTGCGACGATCAATCCGGCGTACTCGTTGCGTGTGCATGACCGCGTAGGCTCGCTGGAGGTTGGCAAATATGCGGACCTGGCTGCCTTTGACGTGGCCGACTATCGCGAAATCCCGTATTATTTTGGCGTGAATCTTTGCAGCCTCACAATGAAACGCGGCGCCATCCTGCATAGGAAGAACCTCTAAATAATGAAACGACTGGTCGAATGTGTTCCAAACTTTTCCGAAGGGCGCGATAGATCGAAGGTGGATGCGATGGTCTCGGCGATGCGCGAAGTGCCCGGCGTGTATCTGCTGGACCGCGAGAGCGACAGCGATCATAACCGCAGCGTGGTGACGCTCGCGGGCGAGCCTGAAGCCGTTGCGGAAGCGGCTCTGCGCGGAGTTGGCAAAGCGGCTGAACTGATCGATTTGACGAAGCACTCCGGCGCGCATCCGCGCATGGGCGCGACCGACGTGGTTCCCTTCATCCCCATCGAAGGTGTGACCATTGAGGATTGCGTTGCGTTGGCAAAAAAAGTGGGACGTGAGATATGGGAACGGTTTCGCATTCCTGTTTATTTCTACGAAGCGGCGGCGCAACGGCCGGAACGTACGAACCTGGAGAACATTCGTAAGGGACAATTCGAAGGCTTGCTGGCAGAAGTTCCGCGTAATATTGACCGCGCTCCGGATATTGGCGAGCGGCGCTTGCATCCCACGGCGGGCGCTACGGTAGTTGGCGCGCGCAAATTTCTGATTGCCTACAATATTAATTTGAATACATCCGATGTGAGCATCGCGAATCGCATCGGCAAAAATATACGCTTCTCAAACGGCGGCCTGCGTTACGTGAAAGCGATGGGTGTGGATTTGCGCGCAAGGAATCTGGCGCAAGTGTCTATTAACCTGACGGATTTCGAGCAGACCCCGATTCATCGCGTATTCGAAATGGTCAAGCGCGAAGCCCAGCGATATGGGGTTTCGATTGTAGGCAGCGAAATCGTGGGTTTGATTCCTAAGAAAGCGATTGAACTGACCGCCGATTTTTATTTGCAACTTGAAAACTTTTCGCCTGCCCAAGTATTTGAGAATCGTATGGAGGCTTCGTTCGCAGGCGCTGCTTCGGCGGAGGGTCCTGGAAAATTGGCGGCGCTGGCGCAGCCGTTTCTGGACGCGGTGGCGCAGCCTAGGGCAACGCCCGGTGGAGGTTCGGTGGCGGCGCTGGCCGGCGCGCTCGGCGCCAGCCTGGGCCAAATGGTTGCCGGGCTGTCGCGCAAGAAGAAATCGCAAGCAGCTCACCTGGAACCGCTCAGTGATGCCCTGGCGGAATTTCGTGCGGCATCGCGGACGCTGTCGGAAGCGATCGATCGCGACGCCGCTTCGTTTGAATCGGTGATGGCGGCCTACAAGCTGCCGCAATCGACGCCCGAAGAACAGGGTCGCCGTGAAGCCGCGATCCAGAATGCTTTGCAAGGTGCCGCCAATGTCCCTATGGAAGTGGCGCGCAAAGCGGCGCAGGTTTTTGACTTGCTCGGAAAGCTGGAAGGAATTGCCAGCCCTTCCATGCTCTCGGATACTCGCGTGGGACGTCTAATGGCTGGGGCTGCGGTCCGAGGAGCGCTTGAAAACGTCAGGATTAATCTGGAGTCCATCAACGATTCCGGGTTTTCCGCGCGCCTGCGCTCTGAATCTGAGTTACTGGCCGCGCGCATCGGAAAAAGTTGATTCTGCCAAGAACCCTTTTAGCATCTATACTAGGCAGGTACAGTGCCCGAGATTCACTTTCGAAGTTCGACCGGCAGCTCGACTGCTGCGGTAGATAATTTAGCTGAGGGGAAAACAATCGTGAGACAGCCACTTGTTCGAAACATGCTTTTGACAGTCGCGGCAGCGGCCGCGCTGCTCGGTATTTCGGCAACTATTTCTCCGCGACTTTCGGCCGGCTCGGTGAGCACCACGGTCGTGGGAATGTTCCCCAAGAACACTTCCGAATTCGCCTACGCGGATTTGAAGGGAGCCCGGAAACTTTCCTGGTTCTCCCAAATGCAGGACCAGATGCTTCCCGCGCACATGCGCCAGTTCGAGCAGTTCCTGGCCTCTGCCGGAGTGGACCCGAATTCACAGGTGGACAGCCTTGCCTGGGGAACGATTCTAGCTCCCGGCGGCGACAGCGGAGACATTCTCGGAGTTGCGCTCGGCGGTTTTGATCCGGCCAGCACGGAAGCGAAGTTCAAAGCTCAGAAGATACCGATGGTCGAGGAGCAAGGCTACCACTTGTATGCTTTCGGCAGTGGTGGAGCGGCCAACGACATTTTCTTCTTTTTTCTGGATTCCAACACAGCCGCGTTCGGCAATCGCGCCTCCCTGGATAAAATGATCGACGTGCGCACGGGCAACGCCGAAAGCCTGTTGGCGAATGACAAAATCTTTCCGCTGATCGGCGAAGCCAATGGCACCGGGCTGATCTGGGCGGTTTTGGATAAGACTTCGACAACCATGGCCATGCATCAATTGCTGCCCCAAGCCGGCCAGTTCCCGCAGGCTGCCGCGATTGTCGGACGCATTCGCGCCATGATTATCAGCGTGAACGCCGACTCCGGATTAGACGTCCAGTTTCAGGCGGTGTGTGAATCAGTTGACGATGCCAACACTCTGGGCGCGGCGATGCAGGCAGGCGTGATGTACCGGCGTTATCAGGAAGCGCAATCGAATCCCGATTTTGCGAAGGCGCTGGATCACGTTCGCGTAACTCCTACCGGCGATCGTCTGAAGATTGATGCGCCGGTGAGCCAGGACGAGCTGATGTCGTTGATTCGCACCAAGGCTCTTGCTCCTTCCTAAATGTGGCGGAACTTCCCGAATTCCTGCGGGCGGCGGGCTAGATTTTTGCGCGGCGTCCTTCACAATATTTAATCAGGGTCGTGCGTGACACGCCTCCGCGCGTTTCATACTGCACGCGGTCCACGCTGGTCTTCTGCAGAGCGTCGCTCAGCCTGGCCTGCGAACCGGAACCGGCGCCTACAAAGGTATCCAGGCCGGCCGAAGGAAGCGCTTCCCCGGAGTGCTCGATGGCAACTTCCACGCGGTCGGGAAAATCCGAAACGATCACTTTTAAGGCCGAATCAGAGTTGCCGTTGGTGTTTACGAGTGGGAAGGTTTCGCGGCAGGCATCGGCTGTGGCAGCGGCGAGCCCTTCTTGTGCGTCAGCGGAAAGGCCGCAGCGCTGGCCGGCGAACAACACAATGGCAGCGACTCCGGCAATCAACCGAGCGTCGTCCTGTAGCGTGAGTTCAGTACGGCTGGGATCAGTGCTCATCTTTTTCTGCTAACCGCACGTCGCAAGCCTCGCGGCAATCGGGACAATAATACATCCCATCTACGGCCATACGGATATCGAACTGAGCCTGGCAGAAGCAGCAGTACTTCACGCAGGTACACTCTTGTTCCGGCTTCTCACACTGCGAGCAGAGAGTTACCAAGTACCAGCCTCCGGTAAGCTGCGTTTCGCCCTTGGCTCAATCTTAGGGCATGCTAGGGCCGCGAACAAGTGACATCTGGCCGCGTTCCTGTTCGTAGCAAGTTAAAAGGTCCGGTTTTTGTAGTAAGTGAGTTGTCCGGTTGACAGTTAATCCCCCGCCGCCGTCGAGGCTGTGGGGAAGTGGGAAT
>Ga0209420_1000293_pt1 | contig 28519 bp, 21 predicted proteins | sample BlaSpr_A8_OM1_O1_FD_187972 | JGI IMG/M metagenome (GOLD analysis project Ga0209420, IMG submission 187972) | Forest soil microbial communities from Thunder Bay, Ontario, Canada - Black Spruce, Ontario site 2_A8_OM1_O1 (SPAdes) (version 2) | ecosystem: Environmental > Terrestrial > Soil > Boreal...
GGCGAGCCGTGGTCGTCGACACTGGGCCAAAGAAATACGACGAAAGCAATCATTCTTCGGAGTGAATGGGGAAGTGCGTTCAAAAAAAGATTGACAGAGCCGGCGTTGTTAGAGATGTCCGGTTTGCGCGTTAATCAGGACCCAACCGGCATTGAGGGCTAAGCGCACGCAATGGTATGTTGAAATCGTGAAACCATGCCTAAGAAGCCAGACACAAAGTGGACAGTCGCCATCCGGCCCGCCGCTGGAAAGCCACTGTACAAGATTACGAAGATTATCAGCTTGAACGGTGTGGGTTTTTCAGTTCTTACTCCTTACCACAAAGCACATAGCGGATTATCTGTGGACGGAGACTTCTCGCCAAGCCGATTAGAGGCAGATTCACCCCCCGACTCGAAGTTCAGTTCGTTAAGCAAAAGGAGAAACACATGAGCAAGCTCTTGAAAGTGACTTTGCTACTTGCTTTGGCAGTTGGATCGTTCGGCGCTTACCGTTATGTCGCGGCGCGGGGAACACAGTCGACCAAGCGGCAAGTTCAGGTCCCTCCCCCGTCGTTTAATGTGAAGATCTCGGACGTCCTCTCCACCAGGCACGTACTCGAAGGAACGTATAACAATACGAGTTCTTACGAAAGTTCTGTCAGTGCCGGCACCTGGACCTCTCTTGACACTCCGCTTACAGTTGCGTGCCCTGGCACAACTGGGACCTGCACGATCCAGCTCGACGGGTGGGTTGAGAGCGGCGATGGGACCTCTACCAACAATCAAAACAAACTGTGTCTTTACGTGGATGGTGTGGCGGATACGTCCAATTGCGAATGGTATAACGGTGAAACGCCATCGGACGAATCATGGAACATTACTTCAGTTCAACAAACTGTGTCGGAGGTGGCTCATGGCAACCACACAGTTCAGACGTACTACTGGTCGGCGGATGGCGCATATCTGGACTACTACAGCACGACCTACCGAGTGTACAAGCCGTAGCCTGGCAGCGCGCTTCGATGGGGGGCAGTCAACCGCCCCTTTCTTATTTTCCTCGCTGCGCACCCAACTCGCGCTCCAACTTTGTTCTTCGGAGGATTTCTTGGAGCGCGTGCCGAAAATTAAGCAGTGGGAATGGTTTGCTGATTGGCTTGGAAGTTGTGTTGCCGTTGCGGTTTCGAACCTTTCGACCTTTGCGGTATCTACTCTCGCGCTGCAAACACCCGCAAGATTTCGCGTATCCGTTGCGGCTTGCGAGATGTGCACGTAATTACCGCTTTGCGCAACTCTCTGGCATACCTATTTCCTCGACTGATTCAGCCACTGTCACGGCCCAAAGACGCTGGCAATTGTGCATGCTCACGGACGCTTCTGGATCGCCAGCCTCATCTTTGATGATGAGCGACCAGGCGTGACGCTGCCCGCGAAGTACCTGAAAACGCCCGAATAACGAGAGCGCTTACAAGAGTCCCACACCAGCGACCGTTATCTGCACCGAGGCCAGCCTCCCCGACATTCGTGCATGGCGCAGGCAGCTATGACGGGGAGGCGAGCTTCAACGCTTTGGAGTACCGCGACGCAGGAAAGACCGAACGCTTCGAAGGTGAGTGCAGCGTCACTACGAAGGCAGGGAGCCCTTCTCCGATCCAACGTGTTGGGGTGAACCAAAACTCCACTGTAGCCAGGTATGCCGGGGATGCTGATGAACTCACCCCACAGCGAGTTCCAGAGGATTAGTCCCCCAAAACGCGCTTGTGTCCATTGATGGAGTAGTTCCGGATTGTCGGCAACCCGGAAGCTATCCAGAAACGGCGTTCGAGGAGATTGGAGCGCGAACAGCACTCCGCGCGACCACATGTCCTCCAAGCGGACTTCTGGGGAGGGAGCCCATGTTCTGCTGTTTAATTGAGTGGTGCTTTATAATGTAGCGGCATGCTCATTAGAGAAGGAACCGAAGACGACATTGAAAGCATCGCAAATCTGCATGCCCAAAGCTGGCGCGCTTCGTACAGTGGAATTCTGTCAGACGATTACCTGGACCGCCGGGCCCGTAGGGATCGCTTAGCTATCTGGCAAAATAGATTCTCAAGCACACGTATCAAGCCTATGTTCGTCTTGGTTGCGGAACTGGATGTTCGGCTGGCAGGTTTTATTTGTGTGTTCCCTGACGAAGATGCCGTTTTTGGATCGTTCCTCGACAACCTGCACGTAGCCCCGGACCTTACCGGACAGGGGATCGGGAGACAACTTCTCTCAGAAGCCGCAAGGCGACTCCTAAGAGACGGGTCACCGGTTGGGCTTTATTTCTGGGTATTTGAGCAAAACCATAGAGCGCGCCAATTTTATGAAAGAGCAGGAGCGATTGCTGTCGGTTCAGCTGAGAATCCCATGCCTGACGGAAAACGCGTGCTCTCCGTGCGCTATTACTGGCCTGATCCTGCAACCGTTATGCTTTAGAGCGTAGATGAGAATACCTACCACAGCAGGTCGGCGCCAGCCAAGCGACGAAGTGCCGATCACTATCCAGAAACGGGCTTGTGGGAAGTCAAAGATGGGGTTTGGGACGAATTGTCACTTACTCGGAAGTTGCGCGGGACCGTTCCTAGTTTAATCCGCGGCGTTCACGTGAGCGCCCGGAAACAGTTGTTTTTGGACACTCCAAGCCATCAGTTTATGGCACACAAAATCAAAGGCTTGCGACGAGCCCAAGAATAAGGTTTTTGGGCAACCCCTTTCGTTTCGCGAAAGGGAACTGCCTGATTCGTCTGGGAGAATATCGCAGCCAATTTAGGCGATTTGCGGAACAGGCGTAGAGGCAGAATGAATCGCTCTCGTCAATTCGTGCCAATTGGGCCGTAAAATACCGGTTTCTGCCAAGCTGAAAGGAATAGAGAGAAATATCTAGACTGGCTGGCGGAGGGGGTGGGATTCGAACCCACGAGACCCTTTCAGGCCTAACGGTTTTCAAGACCGCCGGAGTCAACCGCTTTCCTACCCCTCCGAATTAAGCTCTTGAAACATTGTAACTAGCGCGCAACACGCCGAAATTGTACAAGACGCCCGCGAGTTAGACCCACAGCAAAGGTTAGGTCACGAAATCGGAACGCGCTTCACGCCCGCAAAAATTTTGTCGAGGACTTGCGTATGTCCGCTCTCGTCGAGCATTAGAACCAGTTTGAGGCTCTCCACGTAAACCGCTTCGAGCGTATAGTTTCCTGGCCCCTGTCCGTGCCTTACCAAAACGGCGCTGTGTCCCTGGTCGGGAACCGGGGTTGGCGGGATAGGTCGAGACTCGACCACGACCTCACTTCCCTCCCGCCGGAACATCACCAATTTCATGCCGTCTTCGAGTGTCTTCACCACCACCGTGTAATCGCCAGGCTCCAATTTGTGCATGTGGCACTGCACTTTATACGGCAATGAGAAATGTCCCTCGAACTCCGTCTTCGCGGATAGAGCCTCTATCCGCGCCATATTGTCAGCCTTGTATTCATTCGGCGCGGTGTCTGCCTGTGCACGAGTGGTGATCGGGAAAAGAACTGCAAACACCAGACCCAGGGTCGTCCACGTAATTTTCGTCATTCTCTTTTTCATCGGAATCTCCATTCGCCGATTCGGTCGAGGGTCGATCCCACGTGTGCTGAGTCGGCGGTTTCGCTGTCGCGATTTTTCTTTCCCGGTGGCCTGTCACTCTTGGCCGTAAATATTACTCCCGATCGCGAGAATCATCAACGAACGGAGGTCTCAGTTTGAAATGTTCTTCCCCCTGCTAAAGACCGAACACGAAAAGCAGCGCTATCTGACGTGGATCGAGTTATAAAGTACGCGCCAAATAGCAATCCCGATAAGCCGGAGCGAATCAGTCCGCCTCCGGCGTCGGAGAGTTTATAGATCTCGTCCTTGCGAATCTTCCATCTTCGGTATTTCGAAGGTGGTCAGAATTCTTGCCTTGGAGATGGAGCACGTGAACTCGACGCCTTTTTCGTCAGTTTCGATAGTAGGTTCTCCAGTGTCGGTCTTCTTCGGAAAAACAAACAAGACGCCGGTGATTTTGCCGTCCTGACCATGCAAAACCTGAGCCTTCACCGGAGCGATTTTTTGCTTTGTCTTTTTCGCCGACAGAAACGCCGAGGCTTGCAATGTCTTCTCATCTGCCGAAGCAAATGGCGTCAAATCGCGGCCGCCCACGAATATCTGATACCCGTCGGGGACCTTTGCCACCTCCGTTTCCGCATCTTCCGGCTTCATCTGGCCTTCCAGAACCGAGTTTCTGACTCCCGCTTCACGGATCGTTCGCGCCGATACCCAGCGCACCACAAAAATAGCCTTACCGGTTGGGGCGTTCCCAGCTCCCGCGCTGCCCTGGCCGGTCTTCAGTGCCATTCCGCCATCGTCCGTCATTTCGTACTTCGACCCACCGCCTTTCCATGTGGCGTCAATCTCTACGGTTTTGCACCAAGGTGATTCCGCAAAAATTCTCTTGATGTCGTTCGCATCCCACTGTTGATAGGGCTTGGCCTTCCAAGGATCGGAGCTGGCCCACGCCAAAGTGCCCAGCACTAACAGAAACAACGAGGCCAGCATAAATTTCATCGAATCATTGCCCATCCCAGAAGCACCCTTTCGAGATTCCATAAGTCCTCCGATAACGCCTGTTATTTCGTCGCGAGTCCTTCAATAACTCTCCACAAGTCATTACCTTCTTAGTCGATAATAACAAAAACCAGTAGTTCACCGAAACCGCCGCTGTACACCTTCCTGTAGTTTCGTGTAAGTTGAATTTGGGCTAACAAGTCGTGGTAAGAGTACTGCACTTCTTTTTCAAACGTACTGCGCCGGAAATCGATGTCTGCTGGAACTGCCTCTACATTTCGGGATGCTAGGCCGCCCATCCACTCTGGGATTGATGCTTTAGAAATTCTCCGTCACTTATCTTACAAACATCTTGTGGCTGCGTTGTCGTTGGGTTTCGCCCTACGATTGTTTTTTGTCATCCGTTTTCCCTTCTATGCCGGCGACACGAAGTTCTACGACGAACTTGCGCGCAATTTGCTGGATCACCGAGTTTACGGACTCTTTGTTCGCGGCCAATTAACCCCGGTCGATATGCGCATGCCTGGATATCCCGTGTTTCTATCCGGGTTGTACTCGGTATTCGGACGTTCAAGTAAAGCGGTTATGTTTTTTCAGGCATTCATCGATTTGTTGACATGCGTCTTGACCGCCGTGATCGCGGGGTTGCTTACGCCCGCTGCCAGTAAGATTCGTGTATCCACCATAGCTTTGTGGACGGCCGCACTTTGTCCGTTCACAGCAAATTACAGTGCCGCACTCCTTACCGAAGTCCTCACAACCTTTCTCACGACTTTGGCAGTATTAGCTTTCTTGACCGCCTTTAGCCGGTCATCCACAATCTCTTCCAGTAAACCATGCGACCGCCGCCTCTTGTATTCCCAAGTCGCGTCGTGGCTCGCAACCGGAATAATTGTCGGCCTGGGGTCCTTGGTGCGACCGGAAACCCCTCTTTTCTTGTTAGCAGCCGGGCTGGTCCTCGCAATTTGCTGGCGCCAGCGCGCCAACTGGCCAAAACTGTTGTTAGCCGTGTCTTGGATTTCAGTCGGCTTAATTCTCCCTTTGCTTCCCTGGGCTGCACGCAATGCAAGAATAATGGGACGTATCGAATTTCTCGCTCCACGTTACGCGCAAACATATGGCGATTTCATTCCTCGCGGTTTTTATTCCTGGACCGGCACCTGGATGGTTCGCTTCAAAGACGCTTATCTCGTGACTTGGAAGCTAGGAAAAGAACCAATTCGCGTGGAAGATTTGCCCAGCTCGGCATTCGATTCAAACGCTGAACGAGCTCGCGTGAAGCTACTGCTTGACCATTACAACAGCGATTTACAGATGTCCCCTCTTCTCGATCGCGAATTCGCGACGCTCGCCCGCGAGAGAAAAACACGCCGGCCAATTAGGGCCTACGTTGAAATTCCGCTCGAGAGAATGTGTACGATTTGGTTTACCTCGCGGATAGCGTTACTTCCCTACTCCGGAAAGTTATGGCCGCCGAAAGAAATGTGGCGAAACGACAAAACGGACTTCGCCACAACAATCGGATTCGGGATCTTAAACTTCATGTATCTCGTCCTTGCGACGATCGGGGCCTGGCGTTTTCGCAAGCAGCCCATGGTTGCATTTCTCATAGCTCTGGTTTTGATTCGCACGATTTTTCTAACGCAGTTACAGACAGTCGAGCCCCGCTACGTGATCGTCTGTTATCCCGTGATTTTGGCTCTCGGCGCGTTGGTATGGTCCCAACCTAGCAGGAGATCGTCGGCACTAGCCGATTAGTGTCAGCGCTTCCTGTGATACGATTTATGAGGTGCTCGCAAGCCTCGGGTTGTAATGATGGTTGGAGGTCGACGATGCGAAAATCAAGCTCGGTCGCGGTGATATTTATTTTTGCGATAGCCGGATTCGGTTTTGGCCTGCTGCACGCCCAAGACGTGTCGCAACCTTCCACCCAGCAGCCTGCTCAGGAAAAAAGCCCGGCGCCTGAGGTGCCCGCTTACCACGCGACTCGTTCAAAAGAGCCATTGCCCGAAACGCTCGACCCTTCTCAATTCGCCGATCAGCAAACCAAGAATGTTTATGCGCTGGCGGCGAAAGTTAAAAACGTGCTTTATCAGCAACCCTGCTATTGCCATTGTGACAAGGAAATGGGACATACCAGTTTGCTGAGCTGTTACACCGACCGACACGCCTCCGTCTGCTCGCTATGCCAGAAAGAAGCGGTTCTCGCGTATACGGAAACTCAAAAGGGAAAAACTCCGGCGCAGATTCGCAAAGAGATTATCGATGGGAAATGGAAAGATGTGGATTTGTCCCTATATGAAACGGCGCCTTCGAACTAAGAACAGTCTCGCATCGGACGAGCGGCGAGTCAGTTCCCCACCACTCCTGACCAATCTGTTGTCGGAAGGAATCAGTGGACCGGATGGGAAGATGGGCCCGGCGGCCAATCTTGCGGTGTGAAATCAACGCCCCAAAAATGTGGGCTAGGTGACAGAAATTCAATGCCCACGCGCGTGCCTTTTTCAGATGTATCGCCGAGATATACCACGCGGCACTCTTGCTCTTCCTCAGTAACGGGATTGATCAGCACCAGATCCGCGCCCAGCGCAATTTCTTCCTGCAGATAAAGCAATCCGCCGTGGGCATTGATCACAATCGTCTGGCTGTTCTCTCGGAACTTTCGGCCTTGAACGCTCTTTCCCGTGGCGCGCACGGGTATCCGCGTGAAAACGCGTGAACTCCGGCGTTGAGCACTAGTTTGCCCGCTTACCTGTGTTTCACTCATATCTGTTGATATCGTGCATGCCATGCGACTCAGAGTCAACCTTGCTCGCTGCACCAAGTGCCTAATAACACAGTCAGGCTAAAAAGCTTGCTGAAATATAGGAAGGTTCCGTAGAATTACGGGTTCACACGCTAAATTGCGGCCAATTGCAGTGAGCGGTGGTTCGCGGCGTCAGGAGCATGAATGAATTTGATTGATTATATTGACTCGCATCGCGAGGGGAATCTGACGGAACTAAAAGAATTCCTTCGGATTCCTAGCGTTAGCACCAAAAGTGAACACAAGCCCGACATCGAGCGGGCCGCGCATTGGGTAGCAGAGAAGTTGCGCGCCGCGGGCTTGGAAAATATTGAAATCGCGCAAACCAAGATGCATCCGCTGGTGTACGGAGAATCACTGCATGCGTCCGGAAAGCCCACCATCCTTTTCTATGGACACTACGATGTGCAGCCCGCGGAACCTTTGGATTTGTGGACCAGTCCGGCTTTCGAACCCGCTGTCCGGGACGGAAAGCTCTTCGGTCGTGGCACCGCTGACGACAAGGGTCAGGTTCACATCCATTTGAAGGCGCTCGAAGCGCTCAAAAATACGACCGGAAAACTCCCCGTTAACGTGAAAGTAATGATCGAAGGGGAAGAAGAAGTCGGAAGCGTGAGCCTATGGGATTTCGTGCAGAAAAATCGCGAGCGTTTGAAAGCCGATGCTTTGGTGGTCTCGGATACTTCCATGCTGGGCAAAGGCGTGCCGTCGATCACTTATGGTTTGCGCGGGCTAAACTACTATCAGATCGAGCTCACTGGGCCTGCGCAGGATTTACATTCAGGAGTGTTTGGCGGCGCGGTGCCAAATCCCATCACCATCCTGGCCCAGATGATTGCGAAACTTCACGATAAGAATTTCCGCGTAACGGTTCCCGGCTTCTACGATGACGTTGCTACTGTCTCGCGCCAGGAACGAAAAGCGCTGAATTCTCTGCCCTGGAGAGAAAAAGATTTTCGAAAAACGGTGGGCGCCCCGGGATTATGCGGTGAAAAAGGATACTCCATCGTGGAGCAGCTCTGGATCAGGCCGACGCTCGAGCTAAATGGAATTTGGGGCGGGTATATGGGTGAAGGCGCGAAAACGGTGATTCCTTCCAAAGTTTGGGCGAAGATATCCACGCGGCTCGTACCGAATCAGAATCCAGCTAAAATCGCGAAATTAGTCGAAAAACATATTCGCAAATTGTTGCCCAAGGAAGTTACCTGCAAATTCGAGGTCCTTAGCACTGGAAAACCATGGGTCGCGCCGTATTCGCACCCAATTTTCCAGAAAGCCATCCACTCGCTGGAGACCGGCTTCGGCAAGAAAGCCGTGTTTATTCGTGAAGGTGGCTCCATTCCGTTTGTCACTCAAATGCACGATACTTTCAAGGTCCCTTGCGTACTCCTGGGCTTTGGATTGCCGGACGAAAACGCACACGCGCCCGACGAACACATCGCGCTTGAAAATTATTTTGGCGGAATCAAAGCTGTCGCGCTTTTTTATAACGAACTCGGCGCGTAATAAAAAACTTATGCGTATAACACCTATGGAGGAAAGGCCCATTTTTCGGGCTTTTTTCAAGGATTTCCTTGCGTTCCACGAACAGTGCAGCTATAGTCCGCAAGGCATCCCGAACCCCGGGGCCACGCAGAAATTACAATGAGGAGGAAAACGTAACTCGATGGCAAATCCGCTGAGCAAATCTAAAATCATTGCACACATGGCTGAGAAGGTTAGCACTCCTGAAAAGCCGGTGTCCAAGAAGCAAGTCGCGTCTTTCTTTGACGAATTTTTCAAGCTGGCTGTAAAGGAAACAAAGGGAGCGGGCAAATTCGTAATTCCAGGGCTCGGCCGCTCGGTAAAGGCACATCGTAAGGCGCGCATGGGTCGCAACCCGGCAACCGGCGAGGCTATCAAGATCAAGGCCAAGACCGTCGTACGTTTGCGCGCTGCGAAAGCTTTTAAAGACGCCGTACTGAAGTAGTTTCCTTCGGCGCAGAGATTCGCGGCAAAACCCCCAGGCATCCCCGTCCATGACATTCGACGGAGGTTTGGGGGTTTTGTCTTTTCATCCGCGCTCCGTCAACAATCACAAGTTGGATGCAGGAAAGGTAATAACCATTTCCTTTCAACAGCGCAACGGCTAGATGACCTATGGCTGAATATTCAGGCCTGTTAACCGATCTCTATGAATTGACGATGGCGGCGGGATATTTGCAAACCCGCTTTGACGCCAAGGCCACGTTCGAGCTTTTTGTCCGCCACCTTCCTCCCAAGAGAAATTTTCTGGTAGCCGCTGGACTCGAACAAGCATTGGACTTTCTGGAACACGTTCATTTTACGACCGAAGAGATTTCCTTCCTCCGCAAGCACCCCGTGTTTTGCAATATCCGTGACGAATTCTTCGATTACCTCGCGACATTTCGTTTCACCGGAGATGTCTGGGCCATGCCCGAAGGAAGCTTGGCGTTCCCCGGCGAACCGCTCTTGCGAGTCGTCGCTCCCATCATTGAAGGCCAGATCATGGAAACTTATCTGCTGGCCACCTTGAGTTATCAAACCATGATCGCGAGTAAGGCCGCGCGAGTTGTAACGGCGGCGCAGGGCCGCCAAGTCGTCGAATTTGGAGCCAGACGCGCGCATGGCAGCCAAGCAAGCCTCCTCGCAGCTCGTGCGGCGGCTATTGGAGGATGTGAAGGTACATCCAATGTTCTCGCCGGACAGCAATTCGGCATGAACACATATGGAACTCAGGCGCATTCCTGGGTCATGGCCCACGAAAACGAAAGAGAAGCTTTTGCTCATTTCCTTGACGCCTTTCCGGATCACTCCGTTCTTCTCCTGGACACATACGATGTGCGCACGGCCCTGAAAACCATCCTCAAAATGGGACGCAAGCCCGCCGGTGTTCGATTGGACAGTGGTGACCTGGCAAAAGACAGCCGTTGGTTGCGCCGTGAACTCGATCGTGTGGGATGGAAGGACGTCAAGATATTTGCATCCGGCGATTTGGATGAATACAGAATTAAGGAGTTGTTAGCCCAAGGCGCGGCAATCGACGCTTTCGGTGTTGGCACTTCGCTGGCCACTCCAGGCGACGCCCCGCATTTGAACTTAATCTACAAACTCGTGGAAGTAGAGCGCGCGGGAGAAGTTTACGAAGCCGCAAAATTGAGCGCTGCAAAAGTGACCTACCCCGGGTGCAAACAGGTGCTGCGGTATGCAAATAGCAAAGGGCAATACATCGGCGATAAAATTACATTGGACGGCGAACCATCCAATGGCAGTGAGCCCATGCTAATCGAAGTAATGCGAGGCGGCCGGCGATCGGTACCTGGAGAATCGATTAGTGTCTTGCGCGGCCGCTGTATAAACAGTTTGGCCCGGCTTCCGCAAAACTTTCTGCAAATTAATCGGTCCGCCGTCTATCCCGTGCGCTACAGCCAGCGCCTGAAAAAGATGCTGGAACAAGTGCGGCGCCGAGTTCGTGGCTCCGCGTTAAAATAGGTTTGTTGCTCGGATGGAAAGCCTATGCAGGAAAACAGAATCGTCTTATGGGAAGTAGACACTCAGCAGGATTTCATGCTGCCGGGCGGAAAGCTCTACGTCCCTGGCGCGGAAAAAATCATTCCAAACATTGACCGCTTGGTCGGTTTGGCTCGCGCCGGGCAAGCCCTGCTTGTTTCCGACACTTGCGAACATTCCCCGGACGATCCGGAGTTTAAGGCCTTTCCTCCGCATTGCATTCGTGACACGCCCGGGGCGCGTGTCGTTCGCGAAGGCCTTGCGCAAACGGTTTACACCGTTCCGAATGATCCGGACGCGAAATTGCCCGACTCTATTTTCGAGAACCAGCAAATCAATCTGGAGAAACAAACTCTGGATGTTTTCGATAATCCACATGCCGAAACCATCGTGAATCGCCTGGGCAAAGATTCCGAATATATGGTTTTCGGCGTGGTCACCGAATACTGTGTCCGCCTGGCCGCCAAGGGATTGCTCAAGCGAGGCCGCAAAGTATCGGTCATCAAAGATGCGATCAAACCATTGAACGAAGCGGAAGGACAGCGCAGTCTCGACGAACTTAAGTCTCTGGGCGCAAAGTTTATTTCTACCAACGAAGCTATTGCAGCCGTCGCTGGAAAGTCCGCACATTGAATTTCAGCCGCGAGCTATAAAAATGACACGCGATCGATTGCAACATGCCTGGGAACTTCTTCAACAAGCTTATCAGTCACAGATGCAAGGTGACTATGACCAGGCCATTGAACTCTATACAGAATCCTTGAATATTTTCCCCACCGCGGAAGCTCACACTTTCCTTGGCTGGACCTATCACTTCCAGGGAAAAGCACAGGAGGCCATCGCAGAGTGCAAACGCGCCATCGAAGTGGATCCGGAATTTGGCAATCCGTACAACGACATCGGCTCTTACTTGATCGAGCTAGGACGCTTCGATGAAGCGATCCCGTGGTTGGAGCAAGCCATCGCCGCCCCCCGTTACGACCCCCGCCACTACCCGTATTTCAATCTCGGACGCGCCTACTACGCCAAAGGCATGATCACAAAGGCTCGCGAATACTTTCAGGAAGCGCTGCGCATCGAGCCGGAGTACACGCTCGCGCGGCAAGCCATCGAAAATATCCGCCGTATGGTCAACTAGGCCGGCTGAGCCGGAGCCTTGCTGGGTTTAAAAATTCTGTCGTACAGCCAGGTTAGACTTGCGGTAAGAACTCCCACCGCGGATATGATCCACCACATTTCCTGCGGCCGGTGTATCACTTCACCGTAATAGTGCACCAGGTATCCGCCCAGCGGCCCGGCGATAAAATACCCAATGGCAATCGGCAGAAATGCGTAACCCATATACAGCCCTTGTTGTCCCGATGGCGCCAGACGCGAAACATACTCGTAGTATCGAGACGCCTGCGTAATCTCGCCGAGGGCTACTCCCACCAATGTCGCCACCAACATGGGGATAGTCGGGTGAATCGCCAATAGCGTCCAAGAAAGCCCTGTCATCAGGAAGCCCAACGCCATGGCTTTGACCGCCGGCATTTTGCGCGTCAGATATGCCGCCAGAATTTGAAAGCAAATTACGATGATCGGATCCACCGACAAAATCAAATCCACATTCGCTTTCGGATCCACATACCCGCGAATGAAAAGCGGAACAGAAACATATTGCTGCCAGAACACGATGTAAAAACCGGATGAGATTAGAAGAAAAAGCACGAATCTGAAGTTGCCCAGTACAACGAACATGTTCCCGAGGGCTGTGAAGACGCTGCCGACTTTCGCTTCTCCCGAACGTCCTGGCTCACGATAAAAAAACAACGTAGTCCAAAACATCAGGAAAACGCTCAGAGCGGCCACGCGAAACACACTTTCGATTCCCCATCCCAACTGTTTCCGGACCAGCCACGCGATGATGGGCCCCAGCGCGCCGCCGATGTTCACTAGCGTGTAGTAAATGGAATAACCTAACGACCGGACATTTTCGCTGGAGGCCCGCGCCGTGGTCCCAGCTACGCACGGCTTCACCACTCCGGGCCCCAAAGCTGGAATCATAAGTATCGCGAGCACCAGCCATTTATCTCCCATGGCATGACGCAAAGATTCCATCCAGGTAGCCGAGAGAGAACCCAGGAGAAAATATCCAACGGTCATCACCAGGTAAGCAAACATCAACGCCCGGCGAAAACCGAAACGGTCCGCCAAGGTTCCGCCAAGAATCGGCAGAAACCATACGACCAGGCCGAATGTTCCCACCAGCCACCCGGTAAGCTCACTCGAAAAATGCAACTGCTCGCTGAGGTAGATTGCCAGTACAGCGGTCGTCGCGTAGTAGGCAACGCGTTCGAATATTTCCGTGAAGTTTGCAATCCAGAATGCCGGTTCGAACCCCGACCGGATTTCGCGCACCCGTTGTGTAAAGCTCAACTTTCCTCCGAAGCCGTGCATTTAACCCGCGGCGCATTCCGCAACTTGGGGCCGGCGGCGATTGTAGCGGAACGACCACCCATCCGCTCTCGATTTTTGCCTCACATGATATGTTAAGATTGGTTGTTTGGTCTGAATCGATTTACGCAAACGATGCCCACCGCAACGATGAAAGCCTTACGCAAGACGCGCCCCGAGCGGGGCGCACAGCTCGAATCAATCCCTATTCCCACTCCTGGCCCTACAGAAGTACTCGTCCGCGTCAACGCAGCCTCTATCTGTGGCACTGACCTGCACATCTATGGCTGGGACCGCTGGTCCGCCTCGCGGATTCACCCGCCTATGACGTTCGGTCATGAATTCTGCGGCACGGTAGAGAACGTGGGATCGGAAGTAACCTCGGTCCACCCTGGCGATTTTGTCAGCGCCGAAATGCATGTGAATTGTGGACATTGCCGCCCCTGCCGTATGGGCCAGCCGCATGTCTGCCAAAATGTGAAGATCATCGGAATCGATGCGGACGGCTGCTTCGCTGAATTCGTACTAATTCCCATACGCAATATCTGGAAAGTCGATCCCGCGATTCCGAAACACTACGCCGCGATCCTCGATCCGCTCGGTAACGCTGTGCATACCGTGCTCGCCGGAGACATCGCGGCTCTCAATGTACTGGTCACCGGCGCCGGACCTATCGGTTTGATGGCCATCGCCGTGGCGCGGGCGTGTGGCAGCGCCATGATTTTTGCCACCGAGGTGAACGCGCATCGTCGCGAGCTCGCCAAGAAAATGGGTGCCGACGAAGCCCTCGATCCCAGCCAAGGCGACGTGGTCGCGCGCGTTCTCGAAGCCACGGATGGAGCGGGCGTCGATGTCCTGCTCGAAATGAGCGGCAACCCAACCGCAATTCATCAAGGATTTCAAATGCTGAGGCCCGGCGGACGCGCCTCGCTTTTGGGAATTCCCAAGGATCCGGTCACCTTCGATCTCGTAAACGACGTCATCTTCAAAGGCGCAACGGTCCAAGGAATTTACGGGCGCAAAATGTTCGAAACTTGGGTGCAAATGACGGAACTTCTGAAGCATGGAAGGCTCAATCTCGAGCCTCTGTTCAGCGAACAATTACCTCTCGAAAAATTCACCGATGCGTTCTCACTGCTTGAATCCGGTCAAGCCGGCAAAATTTTGTTCTATCCCAACGGTTCGCCGAAGTAGCCCAGTCGTCCGGTTGAAACAGTTCGTCCCAGCACATTTATTTCCAATGACTTTTTCACCCGCGCCAATCTGTGAATTGCGCTTACAATAAGTTCTCGTCGTCACGACCATCCATTATCGGAGAACTCATGAGCACCACCACCACACGTCCTCAACTTCAATATTTACACGATGCGCTAGAAGATCTGAAAGCCAAGCATCTCTATTTCCATCTCAAAGTTCTAACAGGCGAGCAGAAACCGGTCGCGAATTTCGACGGCAAAGAAGTAATCAACCTCAGCTCGAATAACTACCTGGGGTTGACTACCCATCGGAAGCTAAAGCGCGCAGCCATCGAAGCGGTCCGGAAATTCGGCGTGGGTTCCGGAGCGGTTCGCACCATTGCCGGAACCATGGAAATGCACATGCGTCTGGAAGAACAGATAGCGCACTTCAAACAAGTGGAGGCCTGCGTTGTTTTTCAATCCGGATTCGCGGCAAACGCAGGGACCGTCTCAGCCATTCTCGGCAAAGAGGACCTAATCATCTCCGACGAACTGAACCATGCCTCCATCATCGATGGCGCGCGACTGTCAAAAGCCACCATAAAAGTCTTCAAGCACAAAGACCCCGCCGATTGCGAGCGCATCTGCAAAGAAACGGAAAATTGGAATGGTAAGAAGCTGCTTATTACCGACGGCGTTTTCTCCATGGATGGTGACATCGCAGACCTGCCGGCTCTTTGCGACCTCGCCGAAAAATACAACTGCATCATGATGGTAGACGACGCGCACTCCTCAGGAGTGCTAGGGAGCCGCGGACGCGGAACAATTGATCATCTGGGATGCCACGGGCGCGTCGATATTCAGGTGGGCACTCTAAGCAAAGCCATCGGTTCCATCGGAGGATATGTCTGTGGCTCGCGCGACCTGATTGATTTTCTGTATCAGCGCGCCAGACCGTTTCTTTTTTCCACTTCACATCCACCATCGGTTACTGCCACATGCCAGGCGGCATTCACGCTGCTCGATTCGGAGATAGGCGAGCGTCTGATTAAAAAACTCTGGTCCAACACTAAATTTTTCAAACGCAGCCTTAAGAAGTCGGGATTCAACATCGGCACAAGCGAAACCCCGATTACGCCCATCATGGTCGGAGATGCGGAAAAGGCCTTTCAATTTTCGCGAGAACTTTTTGCGGAGGGCGTCTTCTGCGTTGCGCTAGGGTTTCCAACTGTGCCCATCGGCAAGGCACGCTTGCGCACAATCGTCACTGCAACTCACAAGCGAAGTGATCTGGAACGGGCGCTTGAAACGATCGAACGTGTCGGCAAGAAACTAGCAATCAACTAATTTAAAACTACAAAATAGCTGCGTGCTTTTTGACCAACCGGCTAGACACCCGTTCTTAAATAGCCGCCGCCAGCTGTGGGCGCATATATCGATACAGTGCCAGCACCATAGCTCCCAATCCCCAAGCCACCACAAGAAACGAAATCCAATGCCCGACGTAGGGCAGCATCCCGACAGCTCTCAGCAGCAAAAGCCCTAACGCCAATCTTCCGAGACCAGCTCCCACTCCGACGCCGCTGCCCAGGATTCTTTCCCCTAGCCAGGACCCGACAAAAACCTGCGCAGAATAGATGGCGATAAGGTAAAGAAACAAAGTTGAAATGCCGACTCCCAGACCCACTATCGTGACGCAAAGTATAATTGCGGCGATCGGCGTCGCACACAAAAATAGCAAACCAAAACCAACTGCTTGGGCAGTCTTGCCGCACGCGCGCTCCGCATCGAAGAAAAATCCGGGCGCGAGCAACAGCACAACAAGTCCAAAGACAAAGCTCGCTCCCCAAAGCAGAACTTGGTGCCAGTAGAACCTTGGCGAAGAATAATTCCGCTCGTTGCCGTGTTTCTTCAATATAAATACGATAGGGCTTGCAAGTTTCGCCGACGGAGAAACTTCCGCCTCGCGGCCTCCTGTGAATTTTGTGTGACCCCTGATCTCGGCGTCAGGGCCGATATGAAGCGTCCCAGCCTGAAATGACGCGTCACGACCCAAGGAGCCATTCACGTCAAAACTTTCGGCGAAACCCAACACGTCCCCGGCTATATGGCCACTGAGCTCAGCATTGCCGGCTCCCACGGTTACCGTGCCGCCAACGGTAGCAGTTTCCGTCAGTTCCAATTCCTGCGCCCATGCCATCACGTTTTTTCCGACTTTGTTATTCAACGTTGCATTCTGCGCAAGAGTTCGGACGTTCCCATCAACGGGGCCGTTCACAGTGAGTTGTTCTGCAAAGCAAAGAACGTCACCGGTTATGTGGCCGGTCACAATCACGCTGCGCGACCACACAATCAAGTCACCATCCACCGTGCCGTTAATCTGCGTCCGATCCGCAAAAACGATGAGATCGGTCTTCACTTCCTCGCCGGCGGGCAACGTGTAATTGGGGTCGCCCTGTTTTGTCTCCGCAGCGGACGCGGCCGGAGGTGTCGCCAGTGAGCAAATCATCGCTCCCAAGACGACCGCGATGGTGCTCAGACTTCGCCAACGCCGGCGTAGCAACCACATTACAACCAGACCAAGAGTCGCCACTGCCAGAAATTCCATTAAGCTTCGCATCGCGTCCCATCCTTTCCAGAATGCACCGCTGAAAAAAAGCATGGTGAACAGATTTCCCTGAGTAAAACCCGCTTGTGCCGCTTGCGCACGCCACGGCTCAACAAAACCACTCCAAAGCGTGTAAGCCCCGCCTGCACTCAGGCCCAGCGCTGAAATCCATCCCCACGGAGCCGCGTTCCGTTCTCGCCCCTCGGTCAAGCGTGCCGGAACCACTTCGTCTTCTCCCGCCAGCGATTCGCGCAGCCAAATCCCTTCGGTTTGCAGCGCGTGTAGTAGCTCGCGGCAGTCGGGACAGGAAGCGGCGTGCGCTGCAATCTCACGCGCGTGGTCGGCATCAAGCTGCGACTCCAGATAAAGGAGCGCGGTCATCTCATCGAAATGGCTCATCTCTTTGCTCCTGCTGCACCGACGGCCAGCGAAGGGTCGGCACCTGCCAGCACATCGCGCAATTGGTGGCGCGCGCGCAAAAGTAAAACACCCACAAACGCTCGGCGCACCCCCAGCGTGTCGGCGATTTCTTCATAACTCATTTCCGCGAAGTAACGTAAAACCAGCGCCATGCGCGCTCGGTCCGGCAATTTCTGCAACCCATTGCGTACTTCTTTGCTGCCGTGTTCCGCCTGCAAACGCTCAAGCTGGCTCGGATCGGGATGCTCTAGCGGCAACGTCTCCAAGTCGCCGGTCTCCAGGTCCTGTCGAATGCGGCGACGCCGCAGCATATCCCAGCAATGATTGCTGGCGACCTTGTAGAGCCAAGCAGTAAACGGCCGTGTCGAGTCGTAGGTTCCGAGTTTCTGTCGTACCTTCATGAATACTTCCGTCGTTGCATCCTCGGCGTCTTCCCGCGTGGGAAGCGCCCTGCGACAAAACCGAAAAATCGCCGGTGCGTACATCCTATAGAGCTCGCCCCAGGCGTCTGCATCGCCGGCCCGGACTTGGGTAAGCACTTCCGCTATTTCGGCGGCGCTCATCTCTCCGGTAGTCTTTCGTCGCTCCATATATCAATACGCAGAGACCCTTGAGAATATTTCACTTAGGTTACAAACAGCCGCGTTTCCATGGCGGCCACAATTCGATCAGCCTAGCAAATAGCTCCAGAATTTCGGAGATATTCCGCAAAATAAAAGCGGCCCGGAGCTCCTTTTACGGGAATCCGAGCCGCTAAACTGCGTTCGTTAGGTATTTGCTCAGACTAGAACAAGAGCTTTACAGCGAACTGGATGCTCCTAGGCCCGCCACCACCTAGTATCGGATTCCCCAAACCCACGTCGGAGGTTTCCGTGAGAGGATAGAACCCCTGGCTCCGGCCTATGGGAAGAACATCGGGCGAAACGCCTGTGCTGATGCCATTCGGGGCAGCGTCGGCAAAGAACGCCGGCAACAGCGGGCTGGCGAAGTTAGGATGGTTCGCAAGGTTGTAGAAATCTGCTCGGAACTGTAGTTTGAATCGCTCATTGATAGAGGTCATTTTGCTGATGGCGAAGTCCAGATTTCTATAGTCTGGTCCCAACAGCGAGTTACGGCCTTCACTGCCGAAATGGCGAGTCCCCGGAACGCAATTCGAGGTGCTTGTACCTCCCACCAGCGTGCAGGGCACTGAAAAAGACGCCAAATTCAGAAACTCAGTGGGATCACTATAATTGTATTGGATTGGTGCCACAACGTCAGGTCGTCCGAATCCTTCTCCGCTTCCATCGTAGTCACCTTCGTAGAAATAGTTCAAGCTGAACGGGTGGCCACTCATAACAGTCAAGATGCCGCTGAACGACCAACCCTCCCCAAATTTCTTAAGCTTGTCTATTTTCGGGAAGTCATACACCGAGGACATTACGAATCTATTTCGTACATCGAAGTTCGACGGCCCTTTATTGCTTTCCGGATCCGTACTGTCGTTCGGCTGCGAAGCATTTGGAACATAGTCTTGACCATCGCTCGCCGTATCAATCGAATGCGACCAGGTATAGGAGATCTGATTATTGAAACGGTGCCAATTGCGTTGTGTGAGTGAAACTTGAAGTGAGTTGTAGTTTGAGTTTGCGCCCGTCTCAATCTCATTAACAAAAAACGGCGGATTGGGCGCCAAAGGACTCAGTGGTGTGGTAAAACCGACGACCGGAGCGCCTGGACATTGCGGCATCCCCCGCGCGATCGTAGCCGTAAATCCGCAGAATTCATCGATCGTAGTGATCTCCGCATGCGTCGGCTGATTGATATCGCGGAAATAGAAGAGTTTCCGGCCCGCCGATCCGACATACCCAACCTGAAGTACCGTGTTCGGAAGCAACTGCTGTTGAATATTAAGATTGTAATTGTAAACGTACGGCGTGCGGAGGTTTTGAGACACCGTGAACGCATCTGTACTAGTCGCGGTCCCCGGCGTGACCGAAGCCGGGTCGAACACTGCTAGGTGTGGCTGGATAATCGTATCGCCCACCAATGGATTCAGAGGGTTGTTAATAACCGGAAGAGCCGGATTGAGGACGGAAGTGATAAAAACAGGATTCGGCCCAATTGGGTTGTACGCCGGCCCTGTGTTGTCTGTGTTATAGGCGAGTTGACCGGTGAAAAAATCCTGAGAGAAACCGTCATAAAAAATTCCCACGCCCGCTCGGACAATCGTTTTGCCTTTTCCGAATGGGTCGTAGGCTGCACTCAGTCGAGGAGCAAAATTGTTAAAATCCTTGGGATAGAGTTGGCTCGGCCGAACCAGCCCAACACTCGGGTTATAAATACTAAACTGATTACCATCCGTGCCAATCACCCCGTCATAATCCCAGCGTAGTCCCACATTCACGGTCAATCTGGTGTTCACGTGTATTCCATCTTGAACGTAGAATCCCCACGAATTTTGGTGAGTGTTTCGCGAGGTGTTTCCGAAGTTCTCCGTCCCACCGCTGAGCCCGCCGGCTAGGAAGTCTGCCAGACCATTGAAATCAAGTTCGCTGCGCGCAACAAGGTCGTTAAATGAATCCACCGTCGTGCGGCGGAATTCGCCACCAAACTTTATGTCGTGGCGACCCAATTTCCACGAAAAATTGTCGAAAAACTGCCAGTTGGAATCCACACGATTGCGCGGGTTGGAAAAACCGGAGGAACCGAGAGAAGCGAGGCCGCCTACTGAAATCGTTGGCAGACCGTAATCACGGGGATTAGCTGGACCCAGAAGATCGATTGTGTTTAATCCTAGTGAAGCGTTGGGATCGCCAAAGATCGCCGCGTCTTGAGGGAAAAATCCATTGCGATAGCGATTCCAGCCAAATCGCGCTTCGTTCACTTTTTCTGGCGAAACTGTATGGACCCAGCTCACGGATACGAGCTGCGTGCGAATCGGAGCATTCGTGTTCGTATTGGGCAGATTGTTTCCGCCGCCCACGCCCAGCGGAAAACTCTGGTGGCTATTACCGAAAAAATAGCGTCCGGAAATTTGGTTGTTAGGGTTCAAGACTTGATCGATCTTGATAAGCGCGCTGTCAAGATTATTCGTTGCCGGGCCGCCCACTGCCGAGGTCGTAGGCCACACGTTTGTTCCACCGGAGCAATGCCCATTGCCGTTGCACAAATTGTACAGATTCAGAATCACGGGATTGACCACATTCGCATTAGCATTGACACAGGCGATCACCGTTGTAGTGCAAGGCACCGCCGTGCCCCCTAGCGAGGTAATCGCTTGGGTGTAATCGGTGCCATTTGTATTCGCAGGATCATTCAATGTAGGCACATCGTTAATAGAAGTAATGGCCATGCCTTCACGTTGGCCTTCGTACGAAACATAGAAGAATGTCTTGTCTCTGACGATCGGCCCGCCGAGTGATCCCCCAAACTGATTATTGCGAAACGCATCTTTGGGCTGGCCAATATCATTAAAATAATTTCTCGCATTCAACACGGCATTCCTAAAATCTTCGAATACGCTGCCGTGAAGCTGATTCGTTCCACTCCGCGTAACGATGCTCACCACCGCGCCGGAATTTCTTCCATACTCCGCCTCGAAATTCGTCAGCACATTCAATTCCTGTATTGAATCCTCCGGAAGAATTGTCCCCGGAACGCCAAACACTCCGCCCTGGTTAATCGCAGGGAGGTTTCGATAACCGTCATTCATATCCGTGCCATCAAGCAAATAGTTGTTCGATCGCCCTCGGCTCCCGTCCGCGCTGAATAGCCCATAAGACCCGGGTGAGTCACCACCGCCATTCGGCTCACCCGCCGTCCCCGGGACCATAATCAGCAGCTTGGTATAATCGCGCCCATTGATCGGCAGGTCTTCCACTTGCTGGCTTTCAAAGGTGCCGCCGAGAGTGTCACTCGCCGTTTCTACCGTCGGCAGCGTCTCGCCTGAAACGGTAATGGACTGCGAAGTCGCTCCCGGCTTCAGCGAAGCGTCCACACGCCGCTCCCCGGCCACTGTCACCATTACGCTGGTGGTGGTCGCTTTCTGAAATCCCTTCATTGAGATTGTCACGTCGTAAGTCCCCACCGGGAGCTCGGGCATCAGGTAGCCGCCGTCCGAGGTGGTCTCCGTAATGCGGTCCGTGCCGGTATCGACGTTATGTACTGTCACAGTAGCGCCCACCAGCGCTGCACCTGTGCTATCGGTCACCGTACCCAATATCGTTCCGCGAAACGTTTGGGCCTGGGTCGTCGTCGGGCCCAAAAACGCGATGAAAAGAGTTGCGCAAATGAACGCGAAATAAAGACTCCGCCTGTGGAAAGAAGTCATAGCACTCCCCTGAATTTTCAATTCGAATGGACCAAATTTGTGCAGAAGACTGATCGGAACGGGTGTCCCCAGCCGTCCGGCCACGAGCAGTGCAAAAAAGATGTAATACCTATAAGCCTCAGCGGCTTAGGAGTCAAGATACATTCTCGAATTCGTTTAACGCGTTTCCGCCCTAGATCGCTCTGGAATGCAGAAATTTGCCGTTTTGATATACTGAATGTTCGCTCTTCACCGCGCGAACCACCTGGTTAAATGCCTTCCAAAGAGACAAAACGGCTGTTCCTTGTCGACGCCATGGGCTACATCTTCCGCGCCTATTTCGCGCCCATGGAACGTCTGCAGAGCGGTGGCATCCCCACAAAGGTTCCTTACCTTTTTGCGACTATGATGCGCCGTCTACTCAACAATAAAGAGCGCCGCCCCGATTATCTTGCGGTTGTTTATGACCACAGCGCTCCCACCTTCCGCGACAAAATTTTCGCCGCTTACAAAGCGCAGCGCCCACCCATGCCCGATGAACTCTCCCTACAGATGCCTTTCGTTCGCCGCTATTGCGAAGCCATGCGCCTGCCCATTCTCGAATATCCCGGCTACGAAGCCGATGACGTGATCGGTTCCCTGGCGCGCCAAGCAAGAGAAGAAAATCTGGAAGTTTTCATCGTCACCAGCGACAAAGACCTGATGCAGCTAGTCGGCGGCCCTGTCCGCCTTCTGAACCCAACAAAAGGCGACTTGATCGTCGACGAAAAGATGGTCGAAGAACTAATGGGCGTACCTCCCCACAAAGTTCCTGACGTCATGGCCTTGATGGGCGACTCCATTGACAATATTCCCGGGGCACGCGATCCGAACGACAAGCCCGCACCCGGCGAACGCCGCAAAGCCGGTATCGGTGAAGTTGGCGCGCGCCAATTGATCCAGCAATTTGGCAGCGCAGAGGAGGCTCTGAAACGCGCCAGCGAAGTAAAACGCTCCAGCTACCGTGAAGCGCTCGAAAAATGCGGCGAGTTTGTAAAACTGAGCAAACAGCTTTCCACCATCCCCACCGACGCACCTGTGCCACTCGATCTTGAAGCGCTAAAGATTCAGCAGCCGCATCTTTCTACACTCCGCGATCTCTATGCCGAGCTTGGCTTCACCTCCTTACTTCGTGAGCTCGCTCCCGTCATGGACGAACAGAAAAGCGTCTACTCAGCGCTCACCTCGCCCGACGAATTGCGAAAATTCTTCAAGGAGACACCTCGCGGCACCGAAATAGCAGCCTGGCTAACTCTCGATGCCGAAGAACCGGACGACGAAGGCTACGGTACATACGTCCGCAGCCTGGAAGTTTCCTCAAACTCGGGAACAGCCCACATACTCCCAAACGATGCCGAGAATAAGAATCTGGCGGCCTGGAAAGAATGGCTCGGCGATTCCAAGCGTCCGAAAATAGTGCACGACCCCAAATTGTTTAATCTTCTGGCTATGCCCGACGCCTCCGAGCATCGCGATGCAGTGTCTGGAATTCGCCACGCCACCATGCTTTATTCTTACCTCCTCCGTCCCACCACCGCGAATCATGAATTCGCCGAAGTTGTTCTGCGCCACCTGAATCGGACTCTGTCCGGAGCTCCGGGCGAGCGAGCCGATTTTCTCATTCGTGTAGCGCCAATCCTCCGAGCGGAAGTAGAAAAGCTAGGCCTCCTGGACGTTTACGAGGAGATCGATCTCCCGCTCGCACCCGTGCTTGCCCGCATGGAGGCCGCCGGGGTTCGCGTGGACAAAAAAGAATTGGACATTATTTCAAAGAAAGCTGAAGACGAAATCACTCGCTTGGAAAAGAGCATCTATGATCTCGCTGGTTTTGAATTCACCATCAATTCCCCCCAGCAACTAGCCGAAGTCCTCTTCGACAAGTTGAATCTACAACCACCGCGAAAAAGCCGAGTCAAGACGCGTTCCACCGCCGCGGAAGTGTTGAACGAACTCGCCCTGGTTCACGAATTGCCCAAGAAAATCCTGGAATATCGCGAGCTTGCAAAGCTTAAATCAACTTACTCGGATAGTTTGCCGCGCTTGATCCATCCAGTCTCCGGACGGTTGCATACGCGCTTCTGCCAAACCGGCACCGCCACCGGTCGCCTAAGTTCTTCAAATCCAAACTTGCAAAATATCCCCATACGTACTGAATTAGGACGCGAAATCCGAGCCGCCTTCGTTGCCGCGCCCGGTTGCAAACTTCTCTCCGCGGATTATTCGCAAATCGAGCTGCGCATCCTCGCGCACCTCTCAGAAGATCCTGTACTGGTTGAAGCGTTTCGTCGCGGCGAGGACATCCACTCTCGTACAGCGCAGGAAGTTTTCGGCGTGGCGCCTTTCGCTCAAACACACGATCACCGGCGCGTAGCAAAGGTCATCAACTTCGGTGTAATTTACGGTCTTTCGGCTTTCGGTCTAGCCCAGAATCTAAGCATCGATACGCGCGAAGCTGCAAAATTTATCGCCGCTTATTTTGAACGCTACAGCGGCGTAAAGAAATTTCTGGACCGTCAAATTGCCGAGACTCGCAAATCCGGCTATACGAAAACGCTCTTCGGTCGTATCCGCCCTATTTCCGAAATCAATTCCCCTCAGCCGAACATGCGAAATTTCGCTGAGCGCACCGCCATGAACACGCCCATGCAAGGAGCGGCCGCCGATCTGATCAAGCTCGCCATGATCGAAATGGACCAACGTCTTCAGAAAGATTTTAAGTCCAAGATGATCCTCCAAGTTCACGACGAATTGCTTTTCGAAGGTCCGGAAGACGAAATCCCGCGCCTCACTAAAGTTGTTAAACAAGTGATGGAAAATGTGTATAAGCTCAGCGTCCCTTTGCTCGTCGATACCAAGATAGGCTGCAACTGGCGCGACATGAAGTAATCAGAATAACCTTCTAAAAATAAATTCGGTGCGCAACGTTCCAACTTTTATTACGATCGGATACCGATCTAAGGAGTGAAATCGATGGACCATCCGCAAGGTTTTCTGAATCTCGTCAGGGACGCAAAGAAAAGAATTAAAGAAGAAGACTACCACGAAATAAAAAAGAAAATGGATTCCGGCCAACCCCTGATTCTGGTGGACGTTCGCGAAGAAAGCGAATGGTCGCGCGGACATATCCCTGCCGCCATTCACCTAGGCAAAGGGGTCATCGAGCGCGACATCGAAAAGACCGTCCCCGACAAAGATGCTGAAATTGTGCTTTATTGCGGAGGCGGATATCGCTCCGCCCTGGCTGCTGACAATCTTCAGAAAATGGGCTACCGCAACGTTATTTCGATGGATGGCGGTTGGCGCGGCTGGACTGAATCAGGTTACCCAGTCATCAAAGACTAATTTCCAGCAACCTTTCAAACACATGCGGCCCGCGTAGAAAGTCCTGAGAATTCTTCTCTACCCAATTTGAAATGGCTGGCCTTGGAGAACGATTTCAGAACTCCCGAGACTAGCCAAGCCGTCATAGAACTTTCCCAGTTAATCAATTTTTGGCTCCGTGAGACGTGGGACCTGTGGCGGACAGCAAGATTAGTTCGCTAGGCCGACGCGACGCAGGAAATCCTGAAAGCGCGGGTCGCTGCGCAGCGGATCATACATCGGGTCGACCTTGAGAGTGGTGAGAGGCGAGCGCGCGTCATAGGCTCTTTGTAACCAGGTGAAGGTCTCCTCTTTGTTGTCCAGACCCACGTGGGCCATCAACATCGCTGCCGGATCCAGATACTGCGGCTGGCGGTCCATCTGCTCTAATTTTTTCAGACTGCGCCGGGCTTGAGCCATTTGGCCGGATCGTGCGTAGACGTAGACCTGCACCGCCAGGGGCCAAGGCGAATCGCCCAGCCGGCTCCAGTTGTCCACGTCGGCTAGCGCCTCCGCGAATAATCCCTTTTCAACGAGCGGATAGATCACTATGTAAGCCCGCGGAAAGTTCGGTTCCATTTCCAATACTCTTCGGAATTCGTCGATAGCGCGGTCGTATTGCCTTGAATAGTAAAGAAGCGCTGCGTTATCGGCGGCAATAATCAACGACAAGGGATCCAACTTGCGGGCGCGCTCGCTCTCGGCAAACGCCTCGTCTAAGCGCCCCTGAAAACCGAGACACTCGGCGTACCATTGATGTGCGGTAGCGTAGTCGGGGTCCAGCTGAAGGGCTCGCCGGTATTCTTTCTCCGCGGTTAGCCAGTCCCAATCGTAATTCTGTGCAATTACGGCAAGCGAGGTATGTGCCTCCGCGAGTGTTTCCTCGATTTGCAACGCTTTCAAGGCCGCAGCGCGCGCTTTGGGTATGAACTCCCCTTGCGGAGCGAAACCGTAGCTGCTCATCAGAGCGAACGTGTCCGCCAGACCAGCGTAGGCAGGAGCGTACTTTGGGTCTTTGTCGATCGCTTGCTGAAAATACTCGGCGGCCTGTTGAAATCCTTGGCCGGTGCGCTTGTTCCAAGAATAACGGCCTTTGAGATACAAGTCGTAGGCTTCGTAAGACGTGGTTGGAGAGGCCATCGCGGGCCGGCCGCTCGCTGGCTTGCGGCCATCGCCGAGGGAGAGCTGAATCTCGTCGCCAACGTCTTGAGCGATCTCGGCCTGAAGAACCAGAAGGTGGCTGAGCTCGCGGTCGTACTGTCGCGACCAGAGCGGAACCTGGTCTTTCACTTGTACTAGCTGGGCGTTGATTCGTACTTTGTTCGAGTCGCGCCGAACGCTGCCTTCGAGCACGTATTGAACGCCAAGTTGTTGAGCGATTTGAGGCAATTGTAACTGTGCGTGTTTGTAGTGCATTACCGAGGTACGTGCAATCACACCGATATGCGTGGGGTCGAGGTGACCGAGTTGGGCGATCATTTCTTCGGTCAGGCCATCGCTGAAATAATCCTGGCTGGCATCCCCGGTGAGGTTCTCAAACGGCAGTACTGCCAACATGATCTTTCCAGTCGCTATCGTACGCCGGGCTCGGGCGCGAGAAATGTGAAAATAAGCGATGGCCGCAACGGCCACGATCACGGCTCCCAGGACGAATCCCCATCGCCGTAGAGATTTTCGGGGCGCGCTATTCAAGGTGGAAACGGATTCCGGCAAAACTTCCTTATGGGGTGACACGCGGGGCTGCAATTCGAGCGGCGGCAAAGCAGCTGGCGCAGAACGCTCGATGACCTCTACCGGGGCAATGAAACGGTACCCCAGCCGAACCAGTGTTTCGATATATTGACCGTCTGCGGCGGAATCCCCCAGAGCGGCTCGTAGCTCCTTTACGGAGCCGTTTAGGCCGCGCTCGAAATCGACGAATGTGTCGGAGGACCAAAGCTTCTCGCGGAGCTCGTCGCGGGTCACAACGTCCCCGGCCCGGCTTAACAAGACGTTCAGGACCTCCAAAGGCTGAGGGCGAATCTTCAATCTTGAGCCGTGCTTCAGCAGTTCCCGAGTCCGAGGACGGGATTCGAAGGGACCAAACCGGAAAATGGTCTTAGACGTTTCCATTCGAGGGCTAGAGGAATGAGGTATGGTGCGCCGTCCTGCCCGTCTTGCGCAAGTTAAAATTAGCGCAATGAGCGAGTTAGCACTTCATCTAAAATCCATTTAATCCTCACATCGCCTCCATTGCCTTTGAACCTCAAACCTGAGAATTGTTGGCCACGGATTTCAAGCAAACGGAGGTTCTGCTCATGTCGCGACTCAAGTTCGTGCTCCTGGTGGTTTCCGCATGCCTATTGACTGTGGAGGCTCCGGTACTGCACGCCACCACGTATGTCGTAGGCACCTGCAAGGTAGGCACGCAATTCACTAAGATCCAAGACGCACTCAACGCGACGCCGGCACCGACTATTGTTGAGGTATGCCCAGGCAAGTATCCCGAGCAGGTGACTATTACCAGACCGGTCACTTTGCAAGGTGTCCCGTCCGGCAATTCGTCCTACGCCACGCTCGTGGTTCCATCGAGTGGTTTGGTGAACAACGCGACCCTTTTGGACGGTGGAGCAGCAGCGGTCCAAATTCTCGTCAAGAACGTCGACGGGACCGTGGTTCTGACGAATTTGGTAGTGGACGCCACGAACAACAGCGTGTCAGGCGCGCAGGTGGTGGGCATTCTTTATATGAATACGCCTGGAACGATCAATCACACGGTGACGTTTAACGACGAGAATGGCGAGGGCGGCATTGGAATGTATCTAGAAGGGGGCAGCGCGAATCCGAAAGTAACGGTAGAGAATTCGACCCTCGATCATGACAACGTAGGCATTTGGGTGCAGAGCAGCTCAACCAGCTCCGAGCTGACTGCAACCATACAAAACAATTTGTTTAACCTTAACCCTTATGGCATTCAGGTGTTTGCCGGCGCAACCGTTACGATTTCCGGGAATACGTTCAACAACAATGTAACAGGAATCTACCTCGACGGGTCTTCAGGTTCGGCCGTGAATAATACGTTCGTGTACGGGGATTTTGGCTTCGAGTTAAAGGGTGACGGAATTTCCATCAAATCCAACAAGATTTACAACGCAGCCGCCACCGGAATCGACGTGGAAACGAATATCACAAAGTCAGTGGTAACCGGCAACGTAGTCACTACCGCTCCCACAGGGATCGAGGCTTGCCACACCACGGGCTCTCCCAACATGGTGCATTCCAACACGTTTGTGGACACAGCGACCGCGTATGAGG
>Ga0209420_1000294_pt1 | contig 28398 bp, 19 predicted proteins | sample BlaSpr_A8_OM1_O1_FD_187972 | JGI IMG/M metagenome (GOLD analysis project Ga0209420, IMG submission 187972) | Forest soil microbial communities from Thunder Bay, Ontario, Canada - Black Spruce, Ontario site 2_A8_OM1_O1 (SPAdes) (version 2) | ecosystem: Environmental > Terrestrial > Soil > Boreal...
TTTTCGGCTTGGTTCCTGCGCTTCAGACTTCCAAAACCGATCTGCAGACTTCGTTGAAGGAAGGGACGGAGCGGGGCGGCACGAGCCGCGAACGCGGCCGATGGAAAGCAGTGTTGATCGTAAGCGAGGTGGCTTTGGCCTTCGTTTTGCTAGTGAGCGCGGCGCTGGTTCTCGAAAGCCTCTCGCGGCTTATGCACGTCCCGGTGGGTTTCGACGCGGACCGTGTTCTGACGATCCACGTCACCCTGCCGCACGCGCAATTTGATACGCCTGCCAAGAGCCTGGCAGCCTTGGACGGCATCACCACACAATTCGCCGCTCAGCCGGGCGTGCAGGAAGTTGCCTACGCCAGTGCGCTGCCGATGGACAAAGGTGGCGATTGGCTCTTCAGCATCGAAGGCCGGCCCGACACGAAAGAATCCAAAGGCGACGCGGATTTTCGAACGGTGCAGGCGTCGTATTTTGCGGCGTTTCGCATTCCGGTAGAACGCGGCCGCGTTTTCACCGCGGCGGACTCCCCAAATTCCGAGCCTGTAGTCGTGATCAATCGAGCTATGGCGGCAATGTATTGGCCGGGAGAGGATCCTATCGGTTCATTTATTTGGGTGGGAAAACCTGTTTCAGCCGCGAGTGCGGAGCCGGCGCCCCGGCGGATTATCGGCGTCGTTGGAAACGTGCACGAGGACGCGCTCGGTGAGCCGCCGCCTCCAGTAATGTATGAGCCATATTCACAAGCCACGGGTCCTCTTTCCGCAGGCGTGCTGAGCGGCACGTACTTCATCATTCGCACAGCGCAGGATCCCGGCGCCATCACCCCTGCGGTCCGTTCGATCTTGCGTACGGCGTTGCCCGGCCAGCCACTCGACACCGCGCGAACGATGGACCAGATCATTTCGAATTCGCTGACGAGCGAACGCTTTCAAACGACGCTGCTCACGCTTTTTGGCGGGCTGGGGTTGCTGATCGTGATCGTGGGAGTTTATGGCGTCATTTCTTATTTCGTTGCTCAGCGCACGCATGAGATCGGCGTGCGCATGGCACTGGGCGCCACGCAAACCTCCGTGCTTCGGCTGGTGCTGCGCCAAGGCGCACTGCTGGCCGCTGTGGGTGTCGTGATCGGCGTGGCCGCTTCGCTCGCGCTGGCCCGTGTGCTGCGAGGCTTGCTCTACGGCATCGCGCCCTCCGATCCCGCGACGCTCGTTGGGATTACGGCGCTGCTGATGATTGTAGTGCTCGCAGCCAGTTGGATACCTGCTCGGCGTGCTACGCACGTGGACCCGCTGATCGCACTACGCCACGAGTGAAAGGCCCGCGCCGGGCAAATCCTCTCTCATCTCTTTCCTATTGCCAACCCATACGTTCTGTGCGAACCTCGCTATGGCAATCCCATAGGAGCGGACGCGATCCCCTTATGACCGGAAAAAAAGATGTTTGGCAGGGCACCCTGGCGCTGATGGTGCTGAAGACGCTCGAATCCATGGGTTCGCTGCATGGATATGGGATCGCGCGGCGCATCGAGCAGACCAGCGGCGACCTGCTCTCCGTCAATTACGGCACGATCTATCCGGCGCTGCTAAAGCTCGAGCAAGAAGGTTATATCTCGTCCGAATGGGGGACTTCCGACAACAATCGCAAGGCGAAGTATTACAAGCTCACGCGCGCCGGCCGCAAGCAAGTGGAAAAGGAAGCGCGGGATTGGGAACAGACCACCGCGATCCTCGCCCGCTTTCTGGCACCGCATGAGGAGCCGTCGTGAGAGCGGTGCGCGCGTGGCTCATACGCCTGCGCGGCCTGTTCGGCAAAGATCGGCGAGACGCCGTGTTCTCCGCCGAACTCGAAAGCCATCTCCAATTCCACATCGAAGACAATTTGCGCGCGGGCATAGCGCCGGACGAAGCGCGGCGAGCGGCGCTGATCAAATTAGGAGGCGTGCAGCAAACGAAGGAACTGCATCGCGAGCGGACAGGTCTTCCGTTGATCGAGACCTTCCTGCAGGATCTACAGTTCGGATTGCGCATGCTCGGCAAGAACCCCGGGTTCACCGCGGCCGCAGTGCTTGCGCTGGCGCTGGGGATCGGCGCGAATACAGCAATTTTCTCGGTGGTGGATGCTGTACTGCTGCATTCCTTGCCCTATCGCGACGCCAGCCGCCTGATGTGGGTCACAACTTTTCTTCCGCGGACCGGGCAGAGCATCGTCGTTCATCCAGACTACTTCGGATGGCGTCAGCAGAATCACGTATTCGAAGACATGGCTGCCTATTCCCCCGATCGGGAGGATACGCTCACGGGCGCCGGCGAACCGGTGCGTCTTTCCAGCACACTCGTGACATACAGTTTTTTTCGAGTGCTTGGAGTTGAGCCGCGTCTCGGCCGCGAGTTTTCGCAAGCGGAAGACCGCCCCAAGGGTCCACGAGTTGCCATTCTTTCCGATACCCTCTGGAAGCAACGGTTCGGCGCGGATCGTAATGTCGTGGGGCGCGTTATTGCGCTAAATGGCGATGCCTACACCGTCGTCGGTGTGATGCCGCCAGAATTTGAGTTCCCTGAGAATGGCAACGCCGAAATACTTCTGCCTTTCGCTTTGCCAGATACCCCGGTGGCGGTTGACCAGGCTCTCTTTCTGGTACGGATCGTCGGGCGCTTGCGACCGAAAATCACGCCAGCAGCGGCCAGTGCGGATCTGGATGGAATTCTGGACCATTTGCATTCGATGTACCCGGCAGGATACGCAAAGATGCTGGCGGGAGCGCAGACGCGCGTAATTTCGCTTCACGATCGCGAAGTGGGTAATGTGCGCCCAGCGCTTTTCGTATTGCTCGGCGCCGTTGGTTTCCTTTTGCTGATCGCGTGCGCGAACGTTGCAAACCTACAGCTTGCGCGTGCCATTGCTCGCGAAAAGGAGGTGGCCATTCGGCGCGCTCTGGGCGCCGGACGCGTGAGGATCGCCCGGCAGTTGCTGACGGAAAGTACGCTCGTCTCTGTCCTGGGCGGCGCAGCGGGAATGTTGTTGGCCTTCTGGGCCCTGAGCGCGATGCGTTTGGCCGGTCCCAGGAATATTCCGCACATGGGTGGTGCCCGGCTGGACTGGCGCGTTTTGCTTTTTACGCTGACAGCGTCTTTGGCGACAGGAATCCTTTTTGGTTTGGCGCCGGCACTCGCCGCGTTGCGTACTCCGGTAAATGAACCGCTCAAGCAGAGTGGCTCGCAAAGCGCTTCGTCAAGTGGAAGGGTCCGGCGTTCGCAAAAGCTCCTGATGGCGGCCGAAGTCGCTCTCGCCTTTGTGCTGTGCATTGGTGCGGGGCTGCTGACGCGCAGCTTGATTTGCCTAATTTCGATACCGCCTGGTTTTGACGGCAGAGGTGTCCTGACCGCACAAATCGACTTACCTATCAGTTCGTATCGCGAGCCGGAACAATGGCACCACTTCTACTCCGAACTACTGATAAGGTTAGGGTCGTTGCCTGGCGTCAGCGTTGTTGGCGGTGCATCCGTACTACCGCTGCGGGGATCGACATCGAGTTCTGTGATGACCATTGAAGGGGACCCCGCTCCCGATCTGGGTGCGGCTAGGGTTTTTGTGAACACGGCAACGCCAGGCTATTTTTCAGCGCTGCGAATTCCGTTGATTGCAGGACGCGCGATCGATGAACGTGACGGCGCCACAACGATGCCCACTGCAGTCGTCAACCAAGTGCTGGTGCGGCGCTATTTTCCTCATCGGGACCCCGTAGGCGCTCGCTTCAAGCTTCCCTGGGGCGATTGGCGAACCATTGTGGGCGTGATTCAAGACACGAAACAAAATGGCATTGCCGCGGAAATCGAGCCTGAGATTTTCCTAACCATGCAGCAATCCGTTTCGAATCCCGAGATGACGCTGGTGATTCGCTCCTCCGTTCCGCCCGACAGCTTGGCTTCGGCCGTGCGCGTAAGTGTGGCCGCCCTCGACCCAAATTTGCCGGTCTATGGAATCCAAACGATGGATGACCTGTTGGCGGGACAAGTGGCGTCTCAACGCTTCAACTCTTATCTGCTGGCGGCATTCGCCTTGCTGGCGTTGCTACTTGCGGCCGTGGGTATTTACGGCGTGCTGGCTTACACCGTGAGCCAGCGGACGCGCGAGATCGGCATTCGCCTGGCGCTAGGGGCGGAGTCGAGTAATGTGCGGCGCATGATCCTCAGGCACGGGTTGGGGATTGCGCTGCTCGGAATTGGAATCGGCTTGGCAGCCTCGTTTGGCCTCACACGAGTGCTGCGCAGCCTCCTCTACACCGTGAAGCCCACCGATCCGGTTACTTTCACTGCCGTATCGCTGGCGCTCGTTCTGGTGACGCTTGCCGCGTGCTGGATCCCGGCTCGGCGAGCCGCACGCGTGAACCCGATGGTCGCGTTGCGCCATGAATAAAGATCGCTCGATCGCTCCGGATCCCAATCGTCGCGTTGACGGCTAAGCCGCATTCATTCGCTTCCTCCTTCTTCTCACGCTAGAATTGTTTCTTCACCTCCAGGCTCATGCCAGAAATGAATTCACTGGCCGCTGTGGACACCGCGGCCTCACCTGCAGCGCAAACTCGGGGCTCGGCGGCCTCACCCGCGGGGCGTTCCAAGCTGGCCACCACGCTGCGCGCATTGCGACACCGCAATTTCCAGCTCTTCTTTGCCGGGCAACTTATCTCCTTGGTCGGCACGTGGATGCAAAGCGTAGCGGAGGCATGGCTTGTCTATCGGCTGACGGGCTCTTCGCTAATGCTGGGCCTCGTAGCCTTCGCGTCGCAGATCCCCGTGTTTCTGGTATCGCCGCTGGGCGGAACCGTGGTGGATCGTTACAACCGGCACCGCGTGGTGATCATGACGCAAACCACGGCGATGTTGCTCGCATTCGTATTGGCCACGCTGACGCTCGGGCATTGGATTCGCGTGTGGGAAGTGGTCGTACTCGCGTCACTGCTCGGCGTGGTCAACGCGTTTGACATACCGGCCCGGCAAGCCTTTCTCGTCGAGATGGTCGGCAAGGAAGACATGATGAATGCAATCGCGCTGAATTCTTCGATGTTTAACAGCGCGCGTGTGGTCGGCCCCGCTGTCGCCGGAATTCTGGTGGCCTCCATCGGCGAAGGCTGGTGCTTCTTTGCCAATGCGGTTAGCTTTATCGCCGTGATCATCGGCCTGCTGATGATTCGGGTAGCGCCGCATGAAAGCGCGGGACGCGGATCGATGGTGGAGCACATCGCGGAAGGATTCGCCTTCGTTCGCCGCACCAAGCCGGTGCGTTCGCTGTTGCTGCTGGTGGGAATCATCAGCCTGGTCGGCATGCCCTATTTGGTGCTGATGCCGATCTTTGCCGACAAAATCCTTCACGTGGGCGCCAAGGGGCTGGGATTGCTGATGTGCGCCACCGGCTTTGGCGCCGTGATCGGTGCCTTGAGCCTTGCGGCGCGCACGGGCGTGGGCGGACTTGCGCGAATTGCGGGCATTTCCGCGACGGGGTTTGGCGCATTCCTGATTATTTTCGGCGCGTCAAAATTGTTCTGGTTTTCGTTGATTGCGCTCGTACCCGTGGGCTTCTGGATGATGTTGCAGATGGGCTGTTCGAACACTCTCATCCAGGCCATGGTGCCCGACCGGTTGCGCGGACGCGTGATGTCCCTTTATTCCATGATGTTTATGGGCATGGCGCCGCTCGGATCGCTACTTGGCGGCGTGGCCGCCAATTGGATCGGCGCGCCGTGGACGCTCGCGATCGGCGGAATCATCGGCATCGCCGGCGCCGGCTGGTTTTATCTCCAATTGCCGTCGCTCAACGCGGAGGCCAATCGTCTGATCGCCGCGCAGGGGATGTTTCTCGGCGAAGCTGCCGAATAACCGCGCGCAAGCTGCCTATTGCATTGGCGGTGGCGGCACGAGCGGGAGCCGCCGCATTTCACCGCGCGCCTCGCGTCCCTCCACATCTTCAAAGAGTAAAGAAGGCGCGGTGACGGTGCTGGGCAGGCCATCGGCGGAAGCGCCAAACGCCGCAAGCGCTGTGCCTTGCACACCCAGCGTCTGGCTTTGTTCGTAAGCGAATAGCGTTGGATCATTCCCAATACCGGAGACCTCGCGCAACAAACGCAGGTCCATGCTTAGTAGATGGCCCGGTCGAAGCGGCTCTTCGCTGCCGTCCGCCACATTCACGCGATAGACCTCGAGCGGCACGCGTTCCCCGCTGGATGCGCCAGCGACCATGTCCTGCACTTCGCCTTCATCGTGAATGTCACCGATCACGGGGTTGTCCAGTTCGCGGACCAGCAGGCACCACTGCCGTCCGTCCTTCTTGCACTCATCAAGGAATTTCTTCTTGAGGTCGTCCGGGGAAACTCCGTTGGCCGACTTGAAGAACAGATTGCTGCTTTCCGCGTGCGGATCGCCCAGAAAAAGAGCGCGGCCGTGTCCGTTGGATTGCGTAAAATCCTGTCCCGGACGCCGCGACATCAATAAGTCTTTTAGCGTTCCATTGTCCACCAGGGTAACGGCCTGCGGGAGCACGCCCTCATCATCCACGCTGTAGGAGCCTGGTAGCGGCCTGCCCTGCGCATCCTTGGCCGAAGGATCGTCCGCCAGAGAGGTGCCGGCCGGCAGCACGCGCGAATTCAAGCGGCCCAGCCATTCGCTGCGCCCGCCGCGGCTTTCCATAATCTGGTCATACATCGGCACCATGGAGACCGGAGGCCGTGAACCCGAAACAGATGCCCCGAGCATCTCCGCGAGTAACTCCGCGGCGGCACGCGACTCGAACAACACCGGTCCTCCATACGCAGGCATGGGCTCGGCCGTGCGCATGGCGATAAGTTCCTTGCCGCGCGTGTCAAGTTGATGAGCGACTTCAGTGGCAGACGGGAGGTCCACTGGATGAATTGCATAGGCCGTGTAGAAATGATGCATGGGCACGCCGTCGGGCGCCTGCGTTTCCATCCCGGCCTCGATCGCGGCCAGGCTGCGTCCCGTGCGAACCTCTGTGCCCTCGGTATTCATGATGTAGTAGGTTTCGTAGACCAAGGTGTAGGTGATGCGATTGCCATAGAGATCGGGATACGCGCGAAGCACCTGGCTGGCTTGCTTTGCTTCCTGCTCCCAATCGCGGTTGCTCCAATCCGGCACGGCCTTCGGTTCAATCCTCTGGAGCGGCTTTTCCTGCGAAAAATCGGCGACGTCCGGTGGTTTCGAGAGGCTACGCAAGAATCCTTGTTTCCTCGCCAGCGAATCGAGAGCTGACTTGTACGCCTGATCGGTGGCAAGCCATAAGTCCTGCCGCAGCGATTCGTAGTCGCCATCCACGCCAACCTGCCCCGCGGAGCCCAGAAATCCTTGAAACTGTTCCCCGGAAATGAAATTCGAATTATCCAGGTTGTAGCTGCCGACGCGGATGTTCACGTCCATAAATCGATTATGCGAGGTGGTGCTGGAGACGAGCGCGCCAAAGGAAGCCGTGATGGTGCGCACATCGAGATCGAGGAGCCGGTACTCGATGAAATAGGGCTTCTCGAGACCCGGGATCTGCATGCGCGTCTTCGAACGATCGAGTTCGTCATGCATGGCCTGCAGCGTACGATCGGTGGCGTCAGACTTCTGCTGCGCCCGCGCTACCGGCACAAGGATTACGGCCGCGATAATTGCCAATGCGGCGGCGCAAAGCGAGCGTCCGCGTTTCATTGGTGATCTCCTTGCGGCTTCGGCGCCTGCTTATCGTGAAATGGATGCGGCAGAATCGGCGGTGCGTCACTCGAACTTTCTTTCTTCTGCACTTCCATTTCGCTGATTAGCATTTCCGGAGCGGCCGCTGCAACGGGGACGGAGCCCGACTCCGCGCCGCAATATCCGTTGAACACTTCCGGCTTATCGCCGGTGGCAACGATTTTCGTCAGCGACAGTAGCGGCGTACCCACAATGTCCACACCGCGCACGAGTTCGTCAGGACGCCCGTCGGTATAAACCTTGTAAACCACCAACGGTTGCACTTGAAACGCCTGCGGTTGTCCGCGGCCGGTGAAAGTAAATCCCCCGGCGATATCGTCAATCAGCAGCCCGAACGGCTTGCCCTGTTTCTTGATCTCTTCGATGAACATGCGGCGCAATTCCGCGTTCGAAACGGCATGACTACTCTCGACGATCAGGTTTCCCTGCCGAGAGACCGGCTCCGCCCCGATTTGCCTGCGTCCGTGCCCATTCGAAACAGGAAAATCAATGAGCGCCTGGCGCGACATTTCGAAACCCTTCAACACGCCATGATCCACGAGCGTCACGCGTTCGGACGGCACGCCTTCGTCGTCAAAGGGGTAGGACCCGAGCAAGACATCGTTGCCAAGCGTCTTTTTCGTAGGGTCATCCACGATGGAAATAAAGCTGGGCATGATCGGTTCGCCGACCTTGCGCGCAAATGTTTGGCCCTCGTTCATGTCCTTTTGGCGGAAGCCTTCGTCACGGTGTCCAAAAACTTCATGGAAGAAAACCGCCGCAGCGCGCCCGGTGAGCAATGTTGGCCCGGCAAACGGCTCCACGAGCGGAGCCTTTACCAGCGATTCCAGCTCATGCCTCATCGTGCCTTCGGCCGCCATCACCGCATCATCGGTGGGCGGCTGGTTCGGATCCGTCCAATCAAAATTGTAATAACGATCGATATCCATTCCGTCCGGGGCTTTGCCCTGAATGAAGAGCTCGAGGCGGAAACGGACTTGGCCGAACTGCAACTTCGAGCCTTCGCTGTTCACCTGATACTGATTGTCCGCCTGCGCGGTGAAGGTGACGATAGAGTTCAAGACATCCGCAGACTGCCTAAAATACGCCGTATACTTGCGAACTTTTTCTTCCCAGGGATGCCGGTCAAGTTGAATCGAGGCATGAGGGCCAATGGACACCTCGGGTTTCTCTCGGGAGAAATCGGGCGCATGTTCCTCGGCGGACTGCACCTGCACTTCCTTGCTCGTTTTGATCTTGATCAACGCCTCGGCCGCGGCGCGATATTGCCGGTCGGTTTCCATCCAGATGGCGCGCTGTAACACCGCGGCATCGTTTTCGATCGGCACCTGCGCGCCCGGGCTCGGCTGAAACGCCGGCTGCGTCCCACCAATTTTGTGCGTGTTATCAAGATCGTAGCTGCCGACGCGCACTTCCGCTTGCAGCCACCGAGTAAGTGCCTGCGAACTATCCAGCAACGCACCGTTCGATCCCGTGACTGTAGCGTGTTGCCCCTCCGTCACCGTATAGCTGATGAAGTAAGCCGGGGGCTCGGCTTTGCCCAAAACCGGCAAGGTCCGCTCGAGTTCCGCGTTCATGGCGGCCAATAGCGGCGAAGGCCTTGCCTGTTGCGCTTGCGCGAGCGCTGGCGTGCCAAGGAGCGGCTTTGGCGCCGGCAGTGGGAATGAAGAAACGGGCGCGGCAAATGGTATGGCGGCCGCGAGCAAACCCAAAAGTATCGGCCGCGTCCAAAGTGATGGCCGGTAAGAAGGCATATCAATCGTATTCAAGTGCGTCTCTTTCTGCCGGCAGATGCTGCGCCGGTCTAAAGCTTTCGCAAGGCCCGAGTTGACTACTGCGGTTTGACGAACAGGCTCGGCACCGGATTCGTATTAAATTTCACTTCCTGAATCGTGCTCTCTGAAAATTTTGTTCCGGCGCGGTAGGTGACACTGTGGTAAGGAAACTTCACGCCCTCCACGTCCCGGAAATCGCTCCACACTTCGACGGACTCAACCTTTCCCTGCTGGGTATCCTGATTGAATCGCGCGCCCATCAAGAGGTGCGTTGAAGGATCGAGATAGATCGTCATTTCCAAGGCACCGTCACTGATCGCCACGCCCTCCGTTTGCTGGCCCATGAGGTCGCGCGTTCCGAGCGCCTGCGCCTGTAAGGTGCCAGCCACAGCAGCACGAAAGAGCCCAACCCCGCCGGCGAGCAGCACGCTTCGCGCAAATTCCACGTTCATTTCGGGCGGCACCGCTTGCGATCCCTGCGGATTGCCGAGCCAACCATTCTTGCCGTCGTATCCTTGCGTCACATCACCAAATGGCAGCTTGGTATCCACGCGAAGATGATCCGGAAAGAGAACATATATCTTCGATTCGACAGGCACTTGCGTTCCGCCCACGGCCGCTTCTCCGCGCGCGCTCGCTTCAAGGCTTTGCACCTTCGTCAGCGCGTCACCGCCCGTGGCTTGCGCCGCAGCCAACATAAACTCTTTGCCCTGCGAGAGCGCCTCGGGGGTCGAAGGCGGCACCGTCTCCACGTACTTGCGCAAATTTGGCTGCATGAGGTCAAGCTGCGCGGCTGCAATCTCATCATACGCAGCGCCTGGAAAGGCCTTCTTTAGCTCATCGCGAAACTGAGACGCGTTTCCCGCGAGAACGATGTCGAGCGACGATGGATCGAAATACTTCGTCGCCATCGCGTTCACTTGTTCCAGGGTCACTCCTGCTATGTGCGATTGATACGCTTGGTTGTAGTCGGCCGGCAGCCCGTAGTGGGCCACCATCAGCACGCGGGCCGCAACCTCGTCCGGGGTTTCCGTTTGGATGGGATAAACGCCGACGAGATAGTCACGTGCAAACGAAAGTTCGTCGGCACGGACGTTCCCCGTCGCCATGCTCTTCATCTGGTCCACAACGAGCTGCACGGCCTGCACGGTCGCCTCGGTACGCGTAAACGTGGAAGCTTCAAAGCTCCCGCCCAGCATTCGCGTGTCGAACACCGAGTTCGCGCCATACGTCAGGCCCTTTTTCACCCGCACTTCCGTATTCAGACGGCTGTTATAGCTGCCACCGAAGACGCGATCCGCCACATAGAGCGGAATGAAATCAGGGTCGCTACGCCGCACGCCTGTTTTGCCCACGCGAATCTGCGTTTGCACCGCGTCCGGCTTGTCAATTACGGTGATGTGCAGCCCGGAAGTGGTGCGCGAGGCGACGCTCGCAGCCGAGGGAGTTCCTTTCGCTTGCCATGAGCCGAAGTATTTTTCAGCGGCGGCAAACGCGGTGTCCGGTGAGATATCGCCGGAGAAGGCAAGCAGCGCTGCGTTGGGCGAATAATATGTATCGCGAAAATGAACGATGTCGTCGCGACCGATTGCATTCACAGAGCCGGGTGTTCCCTCCGTCGGCAAACCGTAGGGGTGGTCGCCGAACACCAACCGCTGGAAAGCCGCCGACGCCAGGTAATCCGCGTCTTGATAGCTCACTTGCAGGTTCGACAAAAGCTGCTGCCGCTGGCGTTCGAGCTCGTCCGGGCGGAAATTCGCGTGGAGCGTTATGTCCGAGAGTAAATCCATGGCGAGGTCGAAATCCTTCTTCACCACGGTCGTGTCTATATCGGTCGAATCCTCTCCAGCAGTAGCGGAAAGTCCGCCACCGACGAAGTCGATCGCTTCGGCAATCTGTTGTGCGCTGCGCTTTTCCGTTCCCTGATTGATCAGTGCGGCCGTCATCGCCGCGATTCCGGGTTTGCCCTTCGGATCATTTACCGACCCCGCGGAAGTAAGCAGCAAACGTACGCTGATCGCCGGCATGGCGGGCGAATTCACCACAAAAACGCGGATCCCGTTTGCCAATGTGCGCGTCGCCACCGGCGGAAAAACATAATCCTTGGCGGGCAAGGGACCGGGCATCTGCGCTACCAATTTTGCCCCGGACTGGCCAGCAGCCGGAGAAGATGGCGCTTGTTGTTGCGTTTGCGCCGCGGAGCCTTGAGCCCATGCCAGCTCCGGTGACGACCCAAGAAGGCTGCAGACGAGCATAGAGAAAATCGGCCACATCCGCGTTCTGAACGCCCGTACCATCACGGTCTCTGCTCCGGATTCGTTTGGCCCACCGCTCCAGCCTTGGGAGGCTCAATGATCATCACCGTGCTTCGTGCGAGTGTGAAATATTGCTGCGCAACACGCTCGATGTCGGCGGCACTCACCTTGAGGTAATTTCCCAGGTCGGTGTTCATTAAATTCGGATTCTTGCCGATCACCGCATAACGTCCCAGAGCATCCGCTTTCGATTGATCGGTCTCGCGCGAAAGAATGAATCCTGAGATTTCCTGGTTCTTGGCTTTCTGCAATTGTTCGGCGGTCACCGGCTTGGTTTTCATTTGATCGAGCACGGCGTCCACGTCCTTTTCGCCTTCTTGGGTGGTGTGACCCTGGTTCATCACCGCGATGGCAAAAAACAAATTCGGATCCTCTGTGAAATTGCCGGAGCCGGACGCCTGGATGGCCACCTGATCCTGATACACGAGCTTTTGATACAGCAAACCGCTCTCTCCACCGGAGAGGATATTGGCCGCCAGGTCCAGCGGATACGAATCCGGAGTGAATTCCGCCGGAGTCTTATAGCCGATCACGACGGCGGGCAAAGGCGAGTTGGAATAGGATTTCGTCACGCGCCGCTCCGCCTGCTGTGCAGGTTCCGGCTTCGCGATACGCGGTATAGGCTGGGACGGCTTGGGAATGCCTCCAAAATATTGCTGCGCCCAGGCAGCGGCCTGGTCCGCGGCTAAATCGCCCACGATCACGAGCGTGGCATTGTCCGGACGGTAAAACGTGTGGAAAAACTCCTGCACGTCCGGCAGCGTTGCCTTGTCAAGATCTTCCATGCTGCCGATCGGCGTGTGATGATACGGATGAACCTGAAACGCAGCCGCGTAGAGATCCTCAATCACGTGCCCGTAGGGCGCATTATCAAAGCGATCGCGGCGCTCTTCCTTCACCACTTCACGTTCGGACGTGAAGTTGGCCTCGTCCACGTTAAGGCTGCCCATGCGGTCGGCCTCAAGCCACAGCACGCGCTCCAGATAATTACTGGGAAAAGTTTCCCAGAAGACCGTCATGTCCGTATAGGTGGAGGCATTATCGAACCCACCCATCGCCTCGATGATTCGCGAATGATCTTCCGTGGCGACGTGCGCCGACCCCTTGAACATCAGATGTTCGAACAGGTGTGCAAACCCCGTACGGCCTGGCTTTTCGTCCTTCGACCCTACGTGATACCAAACCTGCAGGTTGATCACCGGTGCGTCGTGATCTTCTACCATCACCAGACGCAGCCCGTTGGGTAGTTCCTGCGTAACAATGTGCAACTCCGGTGGCCGCACGGCTTCGCTGGAGGCCGTCGCTGCTGGGGATGTTTGCGCCCGAGCAGGCACAACGATCGCGAAGGCGCACAGACAGATAAGCGCCATTCGAACTCGATTCATGGGTTCTCCCGCCCACACAGAAATGACCGTGGGAAGCGCTCTAGCATGCTAGACGCGACTATCGGTGCCGTCAATAAAGCCTGGAAATGTGTGCTATCTGTTAGAAACTCCGGCATGTACCCCAAGATCATTGAGATGCGGCTTAAGACGGAAGTGTTGGTGCGGAATCAGAAGTGCGCATCTTCGAGCGCAACTCTCACCACCGGTTCCCAGACAGGCAACGGACTCTAGGCACATCTTGCGTCAGGGACGCTAGCGAAGCAAAATGATCAATATGCGCGCTTTACTAAGCTTGGTGCTGATCGCGGCGATCGGCTTGGGCATCTATTACGTATATCTGAGGCAAGCTGCGCCCGCTCCGGGCGTTCCGGTAACGGCGGCAATTAGCACCACGGGCGTACAGATGGATTTGACGGCGATCGCGCAAGGCGAGCGAACCTACTACACGCAAAGCGGTACCTATGCCACGCTCGATCAACTTATGGCGAGCGGCGACATCACACTCACCCGTCCCGGGCGCGATGGCTATACCTACTCGGTCGAGACTTCATCGGCTGGCTTCACCGTCACCGCGCGATGGACCCCGCCGCCCGGCGCCTCCGCAACCTTGCACTACCCCACCTATACAATTGACGAGACGATGCAGGTGCGTCGCGAAGACTAGACCTCGGCTGAACCTCGCGTCCCAGCTCCCCCTGCGACTTCCTTCACGTCGCGCGTTTCTGTTCAGCCACCGTAGTGCCGGCCTCCGCATAATTCGTGGCTGGCACATCCAGGAACGCCACGTGAATGTTCTCTCGCTTGGCGCGGCCTTCTTTTTCAATCGTGTCTGTGATGCGTTGCGCAATCGTGCGCTTTTGCTCGGGGCTTCTGCCTTCCACCCAGGTAATTTGTACGTACGGCATTTTGTTCCTCTCTTTGATTTTATGTTTCGCCCGTCATCGCTGCTCCGTAATTTCAGGGGGTCTTGGCGTGCGTATCCAACGCCGCAAGAAACGAAAGCGAAAACGCCGCTTTGTCTCGGTTTCCTACTTCCGGTATTCTTGGAGACGCTGCCTCCCATGCACGACCTGAGCTATTTTCGCGAACACATTGAGCTCTTTGAGCAGATGGCGCGCAATCGCGGTATCGAGCTTGATCTGGCGGGCTTCCGCGAACTCGATCGCAGCCGCCGCGAATCGATCACGACCGTCGAACATCTGAAAGCGGAACGCAACAAGGCCAGCGAGGAAATTGCCCGGCAAAAAAAGGCCGGGCAGGATGCGTCCGCCCTGCTTTCGGAAATGAAGCGCGTGGCCACGGAGATTGCGGCGCAGGATGAGCGCGTCAGCGAACTAGACGCGCGACTGCGTGACTTTATGCTAACCGTCCCCAATTTGCCGCATGAATCGGTGCCCGTCGGCCATGGCGCAGCCGATAATCGCGAGGTGCGCCGCTGGGGTAGCGCGCCGAAATTTGATTTCACCCCGCGGCCTCACTGGGAGATCGGCGAAAGGCTAGGCATTCTGGATTTTGCCGCCGCTGCCAAAATGACCGGTGCACGCTTTGCAGTCTATCGCGCCGCCGGAGCGAGGCTTGAGCGCGCCATCGCCAATTTCTTTCTGGATAGGCACACGCGCGAACATGGATACACGGAAATTTTGCCCCCTTTTATCGTGAATACCGCATCGCTCACAGGTGTGGGGCAACTGCCCAAATTCGCGGACGACATGTTTCGGCTCGAAGGCACAGACCTTTGGCTCACGCCCACATCGGAAGTTGAGCTGACCAATCTTTATCGCGATGAGACGCTAGACGCGGATTCCCTGCCGATCCGCGTCTGCGCCTGGACCTCATGTTTCCGCTCGGAAGCCGGCGCCGCCGGCAAAGACACGCGCGGCATCAAGCGCCAGCGCCAATTTCAAAAGGTGGAGATGTTCAAGTTTACGCCACCCGAACAAAGCTACGACGAGCTCGAATCTCTGGTGCGCGACGCGGAGGATCTCTTGCAGCGGTTGGGCCTGCACTACCGCGTGCAATTGCTCTGCACCGGCGACATGGGTTTCGCATCTTCGAAAACTTACGATATCGAGGTGTGGGTCCCGTCGGCAGGCGAGTTCATGGAAATTTCCTCGTGCTCGAACACCGAGGCTTTTCAGGCGCGGCGCTCCAGCATTCGCTTCAAGCCCAAGAGTGGCAAGAGCGCATTTGTCCACACGCTCAACGGCTCAGGCCTGGCGGTCGGGCGAACCTGGCTGGCCTTGGTAGAGAACTACCAGCAGGCCGATGGCAGCGTGGTAATTCCCGAGGTCTTACGGCGCTACATGGGAATGGACCGGATCACGCCCTAGTACTGTTCGACATCCTCGGTGTTGTTTTATACTCTTGATAAAGAGACACTTAGCAACTTGCGATGGCTCCGACTGCGGCTTGCAAGTGTTACCGACCGTTCAATACGCCTCGTATTTTCTCTGTGTTTTCATTGACATAGCAGTTTTGGGCTGACTACACTGCGCCGCACGCCAATTTCAGGCTGGCGCTGTGGAAGGTGCTTGCAGCGCTGTGTTTGAATCCGAAGTTTGCATTCGGTTTTGCTTAACCGCATCCGGGTGAGCGGAATATCTCTTTCAGCTCTTCGTTTCCGGCGCAGCAGCGAGCGAAATCGCTGCTAGGACAAGGAGCAAGACGGATGTCTACGCAAGCGCGCACCGCCACGCAGCAACCCATCGTGCCCCGAGTGGCACCCAGGGAAGATCTCAATCCCTTTCGAATTGCACAGCTTCAGTTCGACATGGCGGCGGAATTCCTGAAACTCGATCCAGGATTGCGCCAGGTCTTGCGCACGCCGAAGCGCATCTTGGAGGTCTCGATTCCCGTAAAGATGGACAACGGGCAGGTAAAAGTTTTTACGGGCTTTCGCGTGCAACACAATGTGGCGCGCGGACCCGCAAAGGGCGGTATTCGCTACCACCCCAACGTCACGCTTGATGAAGTGAAAGCCCTGGCCGCGTGGATGACCTGGAAAACTGCCACCGTCAATATCCCGTACGGCGGCGGCAAAGGCGGCGTCATCTGCGATCCCAAACGCATGTCCAAGCCGGAGCTCGAACGCCTCACGCGGCGATACACCTCCGAAATTCTTCCCATCATCGGGCCCGAAAGGGACATCCCCGCGCCCGACGTTTACACCGATTCACAGACCATGGCCTGGATCATGGATACGTATTCCATGACGGTAGGCTATTCCTCGCTTGGCGTGGTAACCGGCAAACCGATTTCGCTTGGCGGTTCGGCCGGCCGCAATGAAGCTACCGCGCGCGGCTGCATGTTCGTGATTGAAGAAGCGTGCAAGGTCAAGAAGATGTCGTTGCGCGGCGCCAGCGTCGCGATTCAAGGCTACGGCAATGCCGGTTCGATTGCCGCTCGCTTGCTCGCAGAAAAGAAAGCCAAGATCGTGGCCATCAGTGATTCGCGTGGCGCAGTCCACAATCCGCGCGGCATCGATCCGATAAAAGCCATGCGATATAAGGAGCGCTCCGGCACCGTCGTCGGAATGCCGGGCGCCTCGCGCTTGGCGGCGGACGATTTGCTCACAATGAAGTGCGACATTCTGGTGCCGGCAGCCCTCGAAAATTCCATCACGCTGCACAATGCGGACCAGATCAAAGCGAAGATCGTGGCGGAGGCGGCCAATGGCCCAACCACGCCCCACGCCGATGAGGTGCTGGCGCGCAAAGGTATCATCGTCATTCCGGATATTCTGGCGAACGCCGGCGGCGTCACCGTGAGCTATTTCGAATGGGCGCAGGATCTGCAAGGCTTTTTCTGGCAGGAAGACGAAGTGAATCTGCGCCTCGAGCAGGTGATGCGTCGCGCCTTCGCCGATGTGCACGAAACCGGCCGCAAATATCATACGCATCTGCGCAACGCGGCTTACATCCTCGCGGTGGGGCGCGTTGCGGAAGCCACGGCCGTCCGTGGGCTGTTCCCCTGAGACGCAACCGTTCGTGCAAACGCTTTGCCGGTCGCAGGGTCGGGACTGCGTTTCTTGTCTGACCCAAAGTTTCCTCTTGCGCCTGTTGGCACTGGCGCGTACATTTCCTTTTGCCGGCTCGCCGCCGAAACTGGCGTGGCCGGCTCTTTTTCACTAACGAAGAGGAAAGCCGATACCAGTGGCTAAGGAAATGAGTTGAGCAATCATCCTCCGGCGGTCACCCCACCTATCGTGCTCGTTATCGCCGGCTTTGATCCTTCCGGTGGAGCGGGCGTAGCCGCCGACCTCAAGACGATCGCCGCCCACAACGGCTATGGAATCGCGGCGATTACCGCGCTCACCGTGCAGTCCACGCAGGGTGTGAAGTCCGTGCATCCCATTCCATCCGCGACACTCCGTGCGCAATTGGACGCGCTGATCGAAGACGTCACCCCAGCGGCCGTAAAGATCGGCATGCTCGGCAATCGTGCGAATGCCGTGGTCGTGGCGGAATTTCTCGACCGCGCCAAAATTGCGCATGTGGTGCTCGATCCCGTGATTCAACCGACCGCGGGCGAGCACGATCTGCTCGATGCGGCCGGAGTGAAATTCCTCAACGACGAATTGCTCAAGCGTTCGACGGTGGTAACTCCGAACGTGCCGGAGGCCACGATGCTCACAGGAATCACGATCAAGGATGTAGCGGGAATGGAAGCGGCGGCGCGTGAATTCGTGGCTCGCGGGGCGAAGGCCGCGGTCGTGAAAGGCGGCCACATGGAACGCGCCGTCGATGTGCTGTTTGACGGCGCCCAGACGGTGATCCTCGGCGGCGACCTGGTGAAGCTGCAGAACACGCACGGTTCGGGATGCACGTTCGCTTCTGCTATTGCCGCGCAATTGGCAGCCGGGCGCCCGCTCCGCGAGGCGGTGACCCTGGCCAAGACTTACGTGACCCTGGCGATGGAGCGTGGGTTCAGTATCGGGAAGGGTCCAGGCCCGCTCGATCATTTCTACCGCATGCATCACGAAGCGCCCATGCGCGGAGTTCACGAAGTGCCGCAGCACGGTATGCATCCCGCCGCCGAGCCAAGCACGCGTTAGTGCCGCAGTTCTCCTGTGAAATTAATTCTCGCTTCCGCATCGCCTCGCCGCGCGGAGATTCTTACCAATGCAGGTCTGACATTCGAAACGCACTCCGCAGACGTTGACGAATCCCGCCGAACCAAAGAGTCACCCGCGGATCTGGTGGAACGCCTTGCGCTGGCAAAAGCGCAGGCTGTGGCTGACCGCTCGCCGATTGCAGAGCCAACAATCGTAATCGGCGCGGATACGATTGTGGTGGTCGAAGACGACATCCTTGGCAAACCCGGCACGTCCGCAGTTGCTCGGGATATGCTGCGTCGCCTCGGCGGCCGGGAACACGCCGTTATCACCGGCGTCGCGCTGGCTGTGCTTTCTGCTGGACCGGCACCTCTGGCCTACACAACCCGCGTAGAACACGAAATCACTCGCGTTTGGTTTTCGCCGATGAACTCGAAGGAAATTGACGATTACGTGGCGACGGGCGAGCCGCTCGACAAAGCCGGCTCATATGCCATTCAGGGGCTGGCGGGACGTTTCATCCCCCGTATAGAGGGCTGCTATTTTAATGTGGTCGGATTGCCGCTGGCTCGCGTCTGGCGAATGCTAGCGGAGGCAAATTTTTGTGCAGCTGAGAAGTGATTATCTGAAAACGTCGAACACCTGAACGCAAACCTATCTCGTTAACTCGCCTTCTTTTCCTCTGGTGGAGGAGCAACCGTCGTCGTGGTAGTGTTTGTGTTCGAAGGCGGAGCAGTGGGGCCACTGTTATGCATACCCTCTCTGAAGTTTCGAATGCCTTCGCCCAGGCCGCGCATGACTTCCGGGATTTTCTTTCCGCCAAAGAGCAGAACGATGATGGCCAATACAATCAGCCAATGAATTGGGCTCATTTCACCCATGGAGCACCTGCCTTTCGGGTCTCCGTCAGTGGAGATAAATAAAGGGGAGAAACCCGAGACTACGGATAGAGTATAACACGCTCATCGCCCTGCCGGCGCGTAACCCCTGTGCGATCTAGATACTCCAAAAGTGGAATGGCGTATTTCCGGCTGATCCCGGCGAGACCTTTGAAATCGGCCACCTTAATCGAATTTGCGTGCGAGCGGCCGTAGGTCTTGAGCGCCTCGCGCAGCCTCGCGAGCGCGTTGCGGTGATAGATCAAGTCTGTTGACACTCTGATCAAAACACCTTCGCGCAAAAGGAGTTGCAGGATTTTCTGGGCGCGAGCTGCTTCCACGGCTACACTTGCAAGCACTTCCTCGGACGCTGGCGCGGCAAATCCTGCTTCTTCGAAGACAGATTCGATTTGGCCGCGCGCTCGTGCTTCCGCATCGTTTAACGTAACGGAGTGGCCGGCGCCCTTGATTGTGTCCCCGGAAACGCTGATCGTGCCGGCGGCGGTCAATCCGCGCAATGCTGCATCGAAGACTTCCCTTCCACCACCTGCCTCGGCCCGCAGGACTTCCTTCGCGATGCCCTCGCCCAGTGGGTTCGCCCGATGGAATTCAGAGACGACCTTAGTCACCCTCAGCGCACAAGCCGAAACTTGCTCGCTTGATGCCAGATTCAGAGACTTGCGGTTCAAGGTGACGGCGTCACCGCTTTTTATCAACGCTTCGGCCATGTGCTCTATTTCCGCAGACCGCCAGCCCGTGCGACGAACGATTTCATCCAAGACGATGCCATTCGGCGCAGCCTTCACCAGGGCCTTGAGGATTTCTTCCCGGCTGCCTCGATCTAAAATGTCTAAAAATTGCAACGTCCCTGCATCTCGCGCGCGATGACGTCTCGGATGCGCGTCCAGGACCTTTCCGCCACCGATGGTGATCACCGGCGAAAATTGGCGAAGAATGAATCGGTCACCCGGCAACACAAAAATCTCATCCTGCAACACCAGTTGCGCAAAACAGAATTCGCCGGGAACGAGCGCGGCCCGATCGAGCAAGACGGCTTCTGCGACGGTTTGTGCGGCTCCCTGGTGAAAATGAACCCGCGCACGATTCTTCAGTGGCTTCGAAGCCGAGCGCGGCAAGGAAATCCTGACATCGATCCGTTTGGTGGCTGAAAACATCCCTGGCGCTACGAGCACCATCCCGCGCTGTAGCTCGCCAGCTTCAATTGCCGCTAGATTGAGAGCCGTTCTTTGACCGGCGATCGCCAATGAATGTGTCTTTCCGCCGGATTGAATACCGCGCACGCGAAGACGGCGCTTCGGCGGGAGGAGCTCCACTTCGTCTTCAGGCTCCATTTGCCCGGAGACCAACGTGCCTGTGACGACAGTGCCAAAGCCCTTCACAGCGAAAGCGCGATCGATGGGAAGGCGAAAATGGCGGCTGGAATCTTTGACGGCCACCATACTCGCCATCTTCAACAACGCTTCTCTTAGTTCAGGAATTCCTTCGCCGGTCCGCGCGCTGACGGAAAGAATCGGTGCGCCATCAAGGAATGACCCGCGCACGTGCTCGCTCATTTCCCGGCGAGCTACGGCAAGCCGCTCACGATCCACCACATCGCTTTTTGTAAGCGCGATCAGGCCGGCAGGAATTTCCAGAAGACGGCAAATATCGAAGTGCTCGCGGGTTTGCGGCTTGATGCCTTCGTCCGCAGCGATCACGAAAAGCACCAGATCGATTCCTCCCACTCCCGCGAGCATGTTGCGCACGAATCGTTCATGCCCAGGAACGTCGATGAAACCCAGCCGCACATCGGCGGTCTCCAAAAATGCAAAGCCGAGGTCGATGGTGATGCCGCGGCGACGTTCTTCCTCCAAACGATCGGGATGTGTGCCGGTCAATGCCTCGACCAAAGCCGATTTGCCATGATCGATGTGTCCGGCGGTGCCGATGATGACGTTCTTCATCGCATTGCAATTTGGTCAGAGCTGGCGTCTGGCTGCGATTACTTAGCGGACTTCTCTTTGGGAGTGGCGGCGTTCGGCGCCGGTATGACGATCAACGGCACATTCTGGCGCCGCGCCATCGCGTTGAAATCAGCCACGTCTTTGGTTCGCATCGTGTCCCAAGCGGCAACCTGCGCATCCACACGCCGGCTTAGGTCTGCATACACTTGCTGCGAGCCTTCGGTTGGCGCGGCGTCGGCGCTTTCCACGGTCGCCTCAAGCACCGCAAGCTTTCCATCCAGACCTATGGCATAGGCTACCGAATCCTCGGATGAAGAAATCTTTGGATTGATGAACTTCTCCTCCTGTGCGTCCAGTTTCTTTCCCAACTCCTTGGAAGCCGCAATCACATCTTTGGCGCCGCCACTCCGCGCCAACTCATTTTCCAGATTGTGAAGTTGGATTCGAATCGATCGAATCTGGTTCACCGTCTCGTCGAGCCGAGTCAGCTTTTGGCTGATCTGCGTGGCCAATTCAGACTGCTTCTGCAAGTCCGCCGAGGCGGTTTTGACGCGCGGATCGAGTTGAATTTCGAGGGGTGCCGTAAGCGTTTGCCCACCAGCGCTTAAGCGAACCTGATATGTGCCTGGCAGCACGCGCGGTCCGTCGCCGCCGGATTCATATTGCCAAAGCGAATAACCACTGATCTTGGTGGCAGGCTCCGCGCGGAGGTCCCAGTTGAAGCGATTGAGTCCAGCATTGGCTGGTATGGGCTCATTGGCAGGCGTCTCGCCCGCTTCCTGCGCTTCCTGGGCCGCCTCGGAGGGTTCTTCGCTCGCTTGCTTTTTGCTGGAGTAGTGGCGCACCAGATGGCCCCGGCTATCGAGAACGTCGAGCATAACTTCCTCGTTCTCCTTGGGCGCTTCTTTCAAGGAGTAATAGACAATGGCACCTGTTGGAGGGTTTTCGCCCACTGGCGCGCCCATTGCAGGCCGATGCGAAATCTGCGTGCGATAGACAATACCCGGCTTGAAAAGATGTGCGGTTTGCGTTGTGTCTTCCGGCGCAAGTTCGCGAAGCGGCGCAATATCGTCCAGAATCCAGAACGCTCGGCCATGCGTAGCCACTATGAGGTCATTATCCATGACGATCAAATCGTGCGCCGGGCTTGTGGGCAGATTGAGCTGCAGCGATTGCCAATGGGCACCGTCGTCAAACGACACCATCACACCCATTTCCGTACCGGCGTACAGAAGACCCTTACGCTTTGGATCTTCACGGACCGCGTGCACAAACACGTCGTCCGCCAAACCCGCCGTGATCTTGTTCCAAGCCTTTCCGTAGTCGTGCGTTTTGTAAATGTAAGGATGGCGATCGTCGAGCTTGTGACGGTCAATTGCCAGATAAGCACTGGCCGCATCGTGAGGCGACGCTTCGATCAGGCTCACCATGCTCCATTCGGGCATGTCCTTCGGTGTCACGTTCATCCAATTCTTGCCACCGTCACGCGTCAAGTGCACCATTCCGTCGTCGCTGCCGGCCCAGATCAAATCTTTCTGAACCGGTGACTCGGCGATCGTAAAAACGGTGTCGTAGTATTCCGTACCGGTATCATCCTTGTTGACAGGACCTCCAGAGACCTGTTGCTTCGATTTGTCGTTCCGCGTCAAATCCGGGCTGATCGGCGTCCAGCTATGACCCGCATCCGTGCTCTTGAGCACCACTTGCGCACCGGTGTAGATCACATCTGGATCGTGCCGTGAAAGGATCAGTGGCGAAGTCCATTGGAAACGATATTTCAGGCCGGCGGCACCCTCGGCATCCGACACCTCGGGCCATGGCGACACAACCTGAACTTGCTCGGTGTGCTTATCGTAGCGATCGATTTCGCCTTCGTAGGCGCCCGCATAGACAATGTATGGGTCACGCGGATCGGGCGCGATATAACCGCTTTCGCCGCCGCCGACGGGATACCAATCAGGCTTATCTATGACGCCCTCATCGCTGCGGCTGGCGATGCCTACGGTGGAGTTGTCCTGCTGCGCGCCGTAGAGGTAATACGGAAATCGATTGTCCGTGGTCACGTGATAGAACTGCGCGGTTGGTTGGTTGTCTTCCGTGGACCAAGTCTTGCCGCTGTCGACGGAAATCGTCGCCCCGCCATCATTGCCCAGAATGATTCGCGCCGGATTATCGGGATCGATCCAAAGTCCGTGATTATCTCCATGGGGTGCGTGGACTACATCAAATGACTTCCCGCCATCGGTCGAGCGATACATGCTAACGTTGAGCACATAGACCGTATCCACATTCTTGGGATCGGCGAAGATGTGCATGTAATACCAGGCACGCTGGCGCAAATTGTCCGCTGCGTTGATCCTCGTCCAGTTCTCGCCGCCATCGTCAGAGCGATACAATCCGCCGTTGCCAGCCTCAATCAAGGCGTAGATGCGGTTAGGATCGGCGAGCGAGACCGAAATTCCCACGCGGCCCCAAATGCCCTTGGGTAACCCATGCTCCTGAATCTGTTTCCAGGTTTCTCCGTCGTCTTTTGATTCGTAGAGACCACTGCCCGGACCGCCGCTCGAAAGGCTGTACGGAGTCCGGTTCACCTCCCACAGCGCCGCAAACAGTACGTGCGGATTCGCGCCGCTGAAGGTAATGTCCACGGCGCCGGTTTTGTCATCCTTAAACAGCACCTTCTTCCAGGTTTTTCCGCCGTCAGTCGACTTGAAAACACCGCGTTCCGCGTTAGGGCCGTACAAGTGCCCCAGCGCCGCAACAAAGACTTCGTCCGGATTCTGCGGATTCACAGTGATTTCCGGAATCGACTGCGTGTCCTCAAGCCCGATGTGTGTCCACGACTTGCCACCATCGAGTGACTTCCACACTCCGTTTCCCTGAGACACGTTCCCGCGCGGGCAGCCCTCGCCAGTACCTACGTAAATCACGTTGGGATCGGAATCGGCCACCGCAATGCTCCCGATAGAGTCAAAGGGCTGCTTGTCCGTCAGAGGCTCCCAACTACTGCCGCTGTTGATCGTTTTCCAGACGCCTCCACTTACCCCTCCGAAATAATAGGAATTGGGTTGGCCGCGCACGCCCGTCACAGCTACCACACGTCCACCGCGGAATGGTCCGATCAATCGCCACTGTAGTCCCTTCAGCAGGCTTGCGTCGTAGGGCGAATCATCTGCGCCGTGCGCAACGCTCCAGCCACCAGAAAGCAGACTTAAGGATGCCAGCGCCAGGAAACCATAAAGCCACGGCCGACGGAGACCTGCGAAAATTCTCATATCTCCTCCAAAGGAAGGTCGATTGTATCCGCAACGGGCGGCGATGCAAACTTCTGGTACCGGCGCGCGAATCGAAATTCTTGTGTCGCGGGTTCAGCGTGGCGAGTAAATAACAGATGGGGAATGCGCGAGCCGTGAGAGGGCGATTCAGGATTCGTTTTGTGCCTGCGATATTTCGCTCAGAATTGCTCTTGCGGCCGCCACTGGGTCCGAAGCTGCATTGATCGGCCGACCGACCACCAGGTAGTCCACACCGGCGTGAATGGCCTCGGCGGGGGTTGCCGTCCGGGCTTGATCGTCGCTAGGCCTGGTGCCGGTTTTCGGTTGTGGTCTTACTCCGCCGACAGCCAGCACAAAATCCTTCCCGAACGTCTTCCTCAGCTTCTTCGCCTCATGAGTGGAGGTCACCACACCATCGAGGCCGGCGCGTTTTACCAGCTTCGCCAACTTAAACACTTCAGCCGCCGGTGTGCCTGCGATACCGACTCCTCGGATTGCCGCTGCGTCCATGCTGGTGAGAATCGTAACTCCGAGCAATTTCGGAGCGTTCGGATTGGTGCCGCGAGCTTCGGCCGCGGCTTGCATCATGGACAGGCCGCCAAGAGCATGAACATTAAGCAGCTTCAAATCAGGCAGTTGAACGGCTGCCCGAACGGCACCAGCCACTGTATTGGGTATGTCATGAAATTTCAGATCGAGGAAGATTTTCGATCCCAGGGAGGCAATCTTTCGGAGGCCTTCGGGACCACAGGATGTGAATAACTCCATTCCAATCTTTAACATACCAGCTAAGCCAGAAAGCCGCCCGGCCAGCTCGTAGGCAGGTTCGAGCCGAGGAAAATCAAGGGCGACAATAAGCCGCTGTGAAGCCGCAGCATCGTTTAGTGGCGTTTCGGCACCTCCAAAAGCTCCAGTCGGACTCGAGCCACGCCCCGATTGACGATTCCCAGCTTCTGGGCGGCGCGGTAGGAGACGTCTATGTTTCGGCCCTCGACATAAGGACCCCGGTCGTTGATGCGAACCACAGCACTGCGACCGTTGCGCATATTAACCAGGCGCACCACCGAGCCAAAGGGCAAGTCGCGTTGTGCCGCAGTCGAAGCCGTCATGTCGTAGGTTTCACCGTTGGCGGTCGTGCGACCGTCAAAACCGGGGCCATACCAACTGGCAGCTCCCCACCACACTCGGATGGGCTTGGGCGGTTGGCTCGCGCTGGCAATCAGCGGAGCCTGAATGGATGGAGCAAGAGTCAACATCAGTAGAAGACAGGGCACCGATGTCAGAAGGATCCAGAGCCTATGTCGCATAGTGTGTTTTTTTAGCAACATAAAACCTCCCTATATTACTCGCTTCCAGGCCTGAACTCAACCGTTTTCTTCGATACAGACTCCTCTCAAGTCATTGATATTAGGTATCTTATTATCAACGCATAGCTGCGAAAGCTCGCGGCTAAGCGTTTGAATCGCCCTCGGGTCGGAGAAATGGGCAGTGCCAACCTGAACCGCCGTAGCCCCGACCGCCATATATTCCAGCACGTCCTCCCCTAATTCGATGCCCCCGAGCCCGATGATGGGGAGGGTAACGGTACTGGCGAGAATGTGTACGAGCCGCAGCGTAATAGGCTTTATAGCCGGCCCTGACAGGCCGCCACTGATCCTCCCAAGGCGGGAACGGTGTGTGCGAAAGTCCACGCTCATCGCCGGATAGGTGTTTGCCACCGTCAGGGCGTCAGCGCCGGCCCCCTGAGCCGCCTTGGCGATCAGTCGAATATCGGTGACGTTGGGCGAGAGCTTCACCCAGATTGGCCGGCGCGCCACTTGGCGCGCCATATGGACGACGTCAGCCGTCATGGCGGGGTCGGTCCCAAAGAACATGCCTCCGGCGTCCGTGTTGGGGCAGGAAACGTTAAGCTCGTAGGCTGCCAGACCTTCGGCATCCTCGAGAATTCGAATGACCTCGGCATAGCTGGCCGCCGAAGTTCCAAACACATTCGCAATGATGGGGGTTCGATAGGCGCGGAGCGTCGGCAGCTTTTCCCGAACGAAGGCATGGGCTCCGATATTCTGCAGCCCAACCGCATTGAGCATGCCGGAGGGAGTCTCACAAAGGCGCGGAGCCGCAGCACCCTCCATAGGCTCCAGCGAAAGGCCTTTGGTGACAATCGCGCCGAGTTGATTCAGGTCTACGAGGTGGGCGAATTCGATGCCATATCCGAAGGTGCCGCTCGCAGCAATGAGGGGGTTCGACAGCTGCAGCGGGCCAATCTGGACGCTCAGGTCAACGACCCCTTGGGCGGACATCCGCCGGAGTCTAACACGCTAGCTTGAAACAGCCAGCGCGGAAATCAATCGCTGTGGAAAACCGGCGGATTACTGCCTATCCGAAGTTGCCAGCTGCGCTTTTGCGTTGGCGATAAGCTTCTCTAACGAATGCCCGTCGGCGTGATGCATGCGAAATCCGCAGAGTTCGGCCAATGTAGGAGCAATATCCGCAGGGGACACGGGATTTTCGAACGTGCCATGGCGAACACCCCAGCCATAGAACAGTATAGGTACATGCTGATCGTATTCGTTGGCGCTCCCGTGCGTAGTTCCGCCGGCTGAGGGCTCGCTGTAAATCCAGTACGGCTTTAATGCGATCACCAGATCACCGCTGCGACTCGCAAAGTAACTGAAAGAGGCGGCGCCTTCGAGGCGACCCCGCGCGGGTACGCGCCTCATAAGTCTCTCTGACTGGAAGACGCGCGCGACTCCGGGCGTTTCGGCTATTTGCTTCGTGATTTCGGCAAGAACCGCCTGATCGGCCCGCAAGCGATCGTATTCTCCTTTGGCGAACCATAAATCGCCCTCGACCATCCCGGCCACATGCTTGCCGCCGCCCCATCGGTTGTCGAGAATCTGTTCCAAACGATCCGTCAGGGCTTTGGTCGAAAAACGCCCACCGGGCGGACCCTGTTCCGCGCCTTCCTCGGGAATGGGAGCTACGCCGTGATCGGCGCTGAAAGCCACCACATAGTTACCGGCTCCAACCGTTTGATCCAGGTGGCCGAAGAATCCGCCTAGATCGCGATCGAGTTGAAACAAAGTGTCCTGTACCTCGTGACTGTAAGGACCCATCGCATGGCCGATCAAATCGAGTGAAGAAAAGCTAATGGCCAGAAAATCCGTGCTCGACGCTTGGCCCAAGCGAAGCGAATCCACTGCGTCTCCTGCTAAACCTAGGAGATAGGCGGCAGAAAACGGGCTCGACTCCCATTGCGTATAAAATGCTGCATCGGGCCCCGTGGAGTTGGACGCGCCGCCCAACTCGTGCGGAAAGGAAGGCTTCCACCCAGCGGGCGCCTGGCGTTTCTGTGGCGCTACATCGTAGAAAAATTTCTCCGCGGGGTCCGGCTGCCAAACCTTTCCATAGTCCGCGGCCACGGGATGTGTCTTGGTATAAGCGGATATGAACGGTGCGTCGTGGTAGGCGGAAGAAGTGACCCATAATCCCGTCTTGTCGTCGTGCCACGCGATCGCGTCAGCCTTATGTCCGGCAAGCATGATCGCGGCGCGAGCTTTGATGGAGAACGAGACCACACGCGTCTGGCCGCTCCCTTGCGCTCGTAACTCCTCGGCAAAGGATGGCGCCTCGAGTCTCCATGCGGAATCGCCTTCGTGAGCTTCGCCACCATAGGACACGTCGCTGGCATTGGAATCGGCGGTGCAACTGACCATCTTGCCTGAAGCCCGATCGAGCCATGCATTTGCGATGATCCCGTGAGCATCGGGTAGCTGGCCCGTGGAAATCGTCGCATGACCCGCGCAGGTGACCGTGGTCAGGTAAGGGTAAACAGCATGCTGGAACCAAGCCCCTTGATTCACCAGACGCTCCAAGCCACCACTCCATTGCGCATGGAAATGATCCACGTAATCCGCGCGCATTTGATCGACCACCAACAGCACGACGAGCTTGGGGCGCGGCGTAATGGCCCGCGGCTTTGTCCAAAGCGCGCCGCCACAAAGCAACACCAGCCCCCACCCGGCG
>Ga0209420_1000295_pt1 | contig 28316 bp, 23 predicted proteins | sample BlaSpr_A8_OM1_O1_FD_187972 | JGI IMG/M metagenome (GOLD analysis project Ga0209420, IMG submission 187972) | Forest soil microbial communities from Thunder Bay, Ontario, Canada - Black Spruce, Ontario site 2_A8_OM1_O1 (SPAdes) (version 2) | ecosystem: Environmental > Terrestrial > Soil > Boreal...
AAAATGTAGAAGTCGTACCACTCGATCATGGTGCCGACGGATGAAGCCATGATCACCCGCCATATGCCGTACTCAGAAGTACCGGTCCCTTCCCGTTGCGCCGCAATTGCCATGCCTTCCTCCGTTACGTAGGGGATTTTGTAATGGGGCCCTGAATCGGAACGGCTATTGCCAAACTCATGACGAAACCTTTGAGAAACAAGGAAAACTATCCGACGCCATTCAGACTGCGAATATTGCGCGACATGATTATTTCTTACCCTTTTGCAGGGTCGCGCTGACGGTTAGTTCGGATCCGGGTGACACGGCGAGATTCCGCGTCCAGGGAACAAAGCCGGGCAAAGAGAAGCCGACCGTGTGGGCTCCGGGGCTGAGGCCGATTATGGACGGAGTGTTACCAGCATACTTTCCATCCAAGGTAATTTCAGCGCCGGAAGGCGTCGAACTGAAATTGCACTTCACCTCGCCGGGGACGACTTCCTGAGCCGACTCGGCTTGTGAAGCTGGCGCGGTGGCAGCCGGTGGTGACACTGAAGCTGGAGGAGGGACCGCCGACTGAGCTGGAGGCGCAGATAAAGACGAAGACGCGGGAGCCTCAGCTGGAACTGATGCCGCCTTCTGGCCCGGGGTGACATGGAGCGGGTGAGAGTCGGGCAGACCTCCCGATGGAGCGGGGAGGCCAACTGGCTCCGGACCTGGAGTCGCGCCTGGCAACGCCGGAGCGTCTTCGCCCAATTTATAAAGGCGAGTGCTTTCTTTGCCGTTGGGATTTTGGACCCATACGGTCAAACCGTGTTTGCCCCTTTTCGCTTCGTACGATTCACCCACACCTAATAGAGCGCACTTCGACCAACGCGAGTCTATGGTGCATGTGATAGTGAAGGTATTACCATCACTATCTTTGACGCGCATGATGTTTTGGCCTGTGGGGTTTCTGCTTTCATTGCAATAGGCCGAGTAATTTTGGAGGTCGCAGTCCTTGGGTATTGGGGTTGCGTCGTTGATCGGATGGAAGTCGGCGCTAAGAACGGTAATGCGAGTAGGGGAGAACTGCGAATAAACCGTAAGCGCAAACATAGCATTGAACAAAAAGAACGCTACGCCGAGCCAAAGAGTTCTATAACCCGAGCCCATAGTCTTTTTCAAGTTGAAGCCGGGAACAGAACCGCTCGGGCACAATTGCATCGAGGCTATTCTTTTCCCGCGATTTCTAGCAACAAAACTACCACCAAATCTTAGAACGTGAAAACGGGTCCAAACTCAATCCGATGATCCTGCCATTCGTTAGACGGCGATCCAGCAATCGAGTAGTCCAAGCCCGGCGCGAGCCGGGTAGCATATATCGAATACTCAGTGCCGAACGTGCACCACGGATTAAGCTTGTAGTACAGAGTTGCGGCAAACATTTTGCCCATTAACAGTGGTAGTGGTGACAAAGTGTTGGCAGAGGCCGCGTAGTTGGGGTTGGTCAAGTCACGATGCACGACTTGATCCTTACCGATATGAAGATAGACTTGCCAACCGCCCATGCGACCTTTTGGATCAAAGTCAAACCAACGGGAAATAGGTAAGCCTAGATTGAGGAAGCCGCCAAAAGATCGGATTGGCTTCTGCGGAGCGATGACAACTGCTCCGGCCCCGTTGGTGGCCAATGTTGCCGCACCCGCAGCCGCGAGTGGACCGCCGTCAACGGTGGCAAAGGTGATTGGGTTCGAGAGACCAGTTATGTCAGTGGCATAGGAATTGACTTGGCCGCCCAAGAAGAAGCGGAGGTCACCGCCGAAGTAAGCGCTTCCCACCAAGGTGGCAAAGCGAGTGGGTAATTGGAAGCCAACTTGATTGCCGTACTGTTTGCTGGAAGTGGTAAATCCGTTGGGGAAAGCGGCTTCATAGTTCAAGCAGATGGTTGGCATAGCAACACACGATGCAGTCGGCGTGCCGCCGTTAATGGGGTAATTGCTACTAGTCACGATGGATGTGCGATGGGAGTAAAATCCAGCCCAGAAAAGTTGGGCGGAGGAAACTCCCGGAGCTTTATCGAGCTGGAATTGCAAGACGACTCTGGATTCAAGCTCGGGCTTGCCCGAATCGGCGCCCTCGCGTTCGCCTTGCGCTAGCTGGCCTTGAACGGTTAACGAACCTAGTTTCTCGATTTGGCCGGTGCTCGGCATCATGAGTGCAAACTCGGGAGAGATCTTGACGCTTCGCCAGTCGCTGATCTTGTAGGTAGTTCCAAAACGGAACTGCGGGGAACGGTCATATATGGTGCCGTAGAAGGCGCCCAAGAAAGTAGTTTCAAAAAGGTTGGGTAGAACGGTGGAGGAGAAGATGGCCCAGTCTTGTCCACCTTCAAAAAAGAAATCCCATCTGTCTGTGGCCTCGTAATCCAAGCGTACGTACGCGAGACGCAATTGCAGGGCGTTGCTTCGAATCGAAGTTACGTCGCGATTATCCACTTCGCTGAAGTTTCCTTCCCAGTCGCCTTCGACTCGGCCGGTAACAACCAGTTTGGGCGAGGGATCGGGCCACTCAAAGTTTGAGCCGAAACGGGTAGAGCGCGCCTTGAGGTGGAATTCCGGGTCTTTCGTTGGACCGGTATTCAAAATCGAAGTAGAGCTTAGAAACAGACCAACGAAGGGGAAGTCGTCACCGTTAGGAGAGCTTGAATCATGCGCTGCCGAAGCCTTTATAAACCCGTAGGGTGTCATCTTCACCCCCCCGGTCTTGAAAGCTGCGACCAAGCCATCCTTCGTGGGCGGGTCGATGGGAAGAGCGCGGATGGGAACGACAGCGGGGACAACTCCTCGCGGAGTGGGCCTGGAAGATTGAGGCTCAGTGCCCGCGGCTTGCGTCTGCGGCTGAGGATTTCGCGGGGCCTGGCCCTGCTGTGCGTCCGTTGAAACGGAAACCGGGTTCGTATCGGGAGACGTCGATGATGCAACGAATGTTGGTCCTGAGGCAACCGGCGCTGGAGACGCTGCCGGCGTTGAAGGAGCCGGAGCGGAGTCGGCGACCGCGGTCAAATCGGCCGCGCTCAATATTCCTTTGCGGTTGAGAGCTTCCACCAAGAGCTGAAGTTCGGTGTCAGGGGAAGCGTTTCGAATTTGGCTGGCCTCTGTGGGCGCCAAGATTCCTTTCTTCACCAGAACATCCAACAGCGCCGCAACCTTCGCATTGGCTACGGGAGCTGGGCTGGAGGACGAGTTTTTATTCGTGGAGCTATCTCCGTCCTTTGCATCTGGAGCTGGGGCGGGTGCTTTAGCCTTAGTGGTGTCGTCGGTGCCTAGAGCAGTTGCGGAGGGCGCCTTTGCTTTTGCGGTGTCGTCGTCGGTTAGGGCAAACAGGGGTGTACCAGGGACGCAGACAAGCAGCAGAGAACACATCCATCGCGCTAGCTTCATAGAGATCCAAGTCTCCTCAGCCGAAGCGTGAAGCTGGAACCCGCAGCTATATAGATGGTTTTAGAAGGGATCGCCAGCTAGAGTGAAAGTTCCTAAGGTCACTTTCACTGCTTATCCCTCGGCGCGCGGAAAATCTCACAAAAAGTTTTTGCTGTCAACAGAAAATTAATGCGTATGTAATATTGTGTAGATGTTGAGGAATATGGCGAATGGAACGCGGTCGAGCTGATGGTGGATGGCGGATTCACGGGTGCCCCGCTTGGAGCTCATAACTTCCAGTTTGTCCGTCATCTAGTTCACTGCGAATCTCCTTCCGCATGAGCTTTTGCCAACTTCGTCTCGCTACCGAGCGGCCTAAATCCGTTCTGAAAAATGGGAGCTCCCGAATCCGTGTTGCCGGCGAGCAAATCCATCCAATTACAGAACGGCGCTATGTCGTCCGTGCGCTCAGTCGTTCGCCCTACTGCTTCGCGCAACTCGCCGCCGTATCGTGCGGCTCGCCGAAATAAGGAAAATCCGGGCGCATCAGCCGCGTATCGGGCGCCACCCCCATTCTGTCTGTAATCACGTTGGTTGACTCCGTTCATTAAATTGCCAGCCACCGGTAAGCGTGTTGCAATGTGGAAAACTGCCGAGTCGTATGGAACTCGGCTTCAGATAACGAAAGTCTTACCCTCTCCCAAGTCGGCAATGGCGCAACGGGTAAGCAGAATGGACAAGACCGCCGTCTGCCGCTGCACAAAACAGCACAGTTGAATATTCTTTAATTAACTGTTAGGGCACAAGACGCAGGTGACGAATACCCTCTCAGTTAAATGCTTGGAGAAAGCCCTTCGTTTTTTGATTGGAGGGGAAACGAACTGTTTTAAATCACCTACTCCCCGAGAAGACTGTTCGTGAGGTATTTGGCAATCGGATCAAAGGACTATTGAATTGAGCCGGCCCGTCGTTCTGACGTGGATATGAGGCGACGAGAAACAAAAGAGGCGCATGGCAGACTCACACGCGCCTCCCTACAAATGAATCAAATTTTCGTGTACCTCAGGGATCACCTCCTTATCGACACAGGATGTCGATGCGGGATTATAAAATCATTTCTTCCGGTGAATCAAACCCCACAACAAGCGCTGAATCCAATCGTGCAACAAAACGACTAGAACCGCTCCGCGATTCCGCGTGAGATGTCGCTTGATTGAGGGAAATCGAGTGGAACTAAAACGTCTTTCCCATCTTTCAGATGTATACGTAATCCTTTGAAGAGTCGTGACCGCATCCAGAATGACAGCGGAACCGTGGACTTCCCCACCGACTCGATATTGGAAAAAGGAATGTAGATAGCATGACTAAATGCGGGCCGGTAGATTAAAGCAGTCTCGGTGAATATGATGGCTCTTCTTCGTTCAAGGAAAGCCCTACACGGGATCAAGATACATAGAATTAGCACGTACCAAGTTCTTGGAAATTAAGACCAGAATCGCGGCGCTGACCGCGACCGTCGCCAGATATCCCGTGAAGGACTGGCGATAAACCTGTATCGCACCGGTTTCTCCTTCAGACCACCACGAAGACATTCTCTAGCCCCCATTTTATAATTCATCCCGCAGGGTAGACGGCGCAGTCGAGAAAATCCAAATCGGTTTTTCAGATCCTAACCTCTCATCCTATAGCCATAAACACGGCGCGTACCGTTCTGGCTCGGGTCGTCTTCGCTCGCCTCCAAGTTGAAATCAACCTGCTGCGGCGGCGGTAGCAGGCGGACGCAAAAGAGGTAAGCGACAATTATTGGGGATTTGTTGGAGGCGCGGGTGGGAATCGAACCCACGTATAAAGGTTTTGCAGACCTCTCCCTTACCACTTGGGTACCGCGCCCTGGAATGAAGTATAGCGAAAGTTGGGCTTCGTTTCAGCCCGGAAAGCCGTCGCCTTCCCGATTCGTCTGAAGTGCGTCGCTGGCGATCCGATCGGAAAAGACGAGCTTCGGCCGCTCCGACGGGCTCATCTTCTTAAAAGTCGATCCCGAACTCGACAGTCTCCGCTCCAATCCCAGGTTTCAAGCCTGGCAGCGTCGCGTTACCCTTCCGCTTTAAACGATTGGGGTCCGGTAGCCGCGCTTATCGCGGTCATCTGAAGCATTGGCTCCGTATGGTAACGCTTTCAGATAATCTTCATCTTTCGTCGCCATGATACTTATGCCCGCGTCAGATGTGGCGACGCCAGCACCTGGCTGAAGGGCTGGAGCGCAGATGCAAAAAGTTCTTCTTACAAACTCTACAGCCTCCCGCGTATCGAAATCGTTATTTCGAAAAATTAGGCGAACCATTCAAAATGCCAGAAGCATTTGTGCCGCCCTCTCGATACTAATATTTGCAATCGCCGTTTGTCCGCGACGGACTATCGCGCAAGAAACAGAATCACATGCCACGGACCAGACCGGAGCAAGTGCCCACTGACGAAACCGCCCTTGGCCGGCCAAACTGCTGGAAAGGCACCGTCGTTTGGGCGCCTCTGGCGTCTTTCATATATATTTCAGGGACTGAGGGTACATTGGCCCAGCGCAGGAAACGATGCGAGTTCTGCTAGTCGAAGACGACCGAAGCATGGCGGCGCTTCTGAAGAAGGGCCTGGAAGAGGAAAACCAGGTTGTGAGCGCTGCGTTCGATGGCCCGTCCGGCCTCGAGCTTGCCAGGTCGTATGAGTTCGACGTGATCATCCTCGACTGGATGCTTCCCGTGATGGACGGTGTCGAAGTGATGCGGCGCCTGCGCAAAGCGGGTAGTGCAACTCCTATCCTGATGCTCACGGCGCGCGATGCCATGCAAGATATCGTGAAAGGTCTCGATGCCGGTGCGGACGATTACCTCACCAAGCCGTTTTCGTTCGCCGAATTCCTGGCCAGAATTCGAGCGCTCGCGCGCCGTCCAAACGGCATTTCTCACTTGAAGCGGCTCGAGGTTGGCGATTTGCTGATTGATCCGGCCACGCACCAAGCTTTTCGTGGCCAACGCGAAATCCAATTGACGCCGACGGAGTACAAACTGCTCGAATTTCTTGTTCGACGCAGCGGCCGCGTCGCTTCCCGCCAGGCCATTGTGGAAGCCGTGTGGGGACTTGAATCGGAAGTGGAAGAAAACACTCTTGACGCCTTCGTCCGCCTGCTGCGAAAAAAAGTGGATCAACAGCACAAATTGAAACTGATCCAGACAGTTCGCGGCTTCGGTTATTGCGTCAGGGTGCGAGAGGAAGAATGAAATCGCTGCCAATCCGCGTGCGGCTCACGGCCTGGTATTCGCTAATCCTCGCTCTTTCCATCGGCGTCTCCGGAAGCATCGCTTACTTTGCGATGAGCCACAGCATTAATGCGGCGATCGACGTGGGTCTTCGTCACCGACTCGATGGCATTCGCACCATCATTGCCCGTACTGCCCCGCAAGGAAGAGCCGCAATTGTCGATGAATTGAACGAATTTGACGAAGGCCAGGGCGGCCGCGGCCTGGTAAGCGTGACCGATGAAAATGGCGGCGTGCTTTATGCGTCGGCGGGAATGGCGTCACTAAACATGCCGGACGAACGTGTTCGAGAGGCGAAACCGTTGTATGCCAAATTGCACGGCGACGAATTTCGGGTGCTGCGCGAACCAATCAGCGTCGCCGGGAAAACCTACGATATAGAAATAGCCACCGACACCGAAGATTTTGACCGCGCAACCGACCGTTTCCAAAAAGTTTTGTATTCGATTGCGCCGGCGTTTCTTCTCTTAGCCGCTCTGGGAGGCTATTGGATCAGCCGGCGTGCGTTGGCCCCGGTGGAAAAAATCATCGGCGACGCGCGACGCATCGGAGTCACCAGCCTTTCTGAAAGGATCACCGTTTCGCATACCGGCGACGAGTTGGAGAGGCTCGCTGACACGCTGAACGAAATGCTCGGGCGCTTGGAAGCGTCCTTCCAGCACGTCATCCAATTTACCGCGGACGCGTCGCATGAACTCCGCACGCCGATCTCCGTGATGCGTACCAACGCTGAAATCACGTTACGCAAACCTCGCACGGAAAGTGAGTATCGCGAGGCGCTCTCGCAGATTCTTGGTGAGACAGAGACGCTTTCGCGTCTCGTCGAGCAATTGTTGGATCTGGCGCGTGCCGATTCGGGCGCAGCAGCCTTGGCGATGAGCCGCACAAACTTGAGCGAAGCGCTCCAGAAGGCCTCCCGGCAGGCGCAGGTTCTTGCCGAAAGAAAGGAACTGAAAATTACAACGCAGCTCCCCGAGCAGCCGGTCTGGGTGCAAGGTGACGCAGCCGCCCTCGAGCGATTGTTCCTAATTTTTCTGGAGAATGCGGTGAAGTACACGCCCTCTGGCGGCCATGTGGATGTGCGGTTGAAGTCGCAGGATAGTATTGCAATTACAGAGATTCGCGACAGCGGAATCGGCATCGCCGCGCACGATATTCCGCACATCTTTAAACGCTTCTACCAAGCCGACCCATCGCGCTCACGCGAGAACGGCGGACGCGGCTTGGGGCTGGCTATCGGCCGATGGATTGCGCAAATACATGGTGGAGACATCGGCGTTGAGAGCGAAGTCGCCAAAGGTTCGTCGTTCCAGATTCGGCTACCACGCGCCCACTAACAGGTTGTGTTAGCAGGCCTTGTATCGGAGATGTCCCAGCGTACGTGGACGATTTCCGCGGCGGAATTGTAGGGGATCCGGCGAATTGGTAAAATTTCAAGCCAGTTGACCGGATCTAAGTTGTGTAAAACAATGAAAACGGGGTTGTTTTGAGTTCGATTCCGACCTGCGCCTCCGTGTTTTTCTTGCATCTCTCAGGCTTTCTCTTGTTTCCTCTCATTTTTTGTTCCTCGGCTTTCGCGCAAGGAGGGCCGCCTTACTACACAAACGATCCTGGTACGCCAGGCAATCTGCGGTGGGAAATAAATCTGGGGTATATGCCGTTCCTCTACCCAGATTCGTCGATCACCCATACCCCCGACGTCGATATCAACTTTGGTCTGGGCGATCGCATCCAGTTGACCTACGAAAGTGCCTGGCTGCGTGTGGACAATCCTGCTCCTGCGAAATACGGTCTGGGCCAGGATCAGCTGGGAGTGAAGTGGCGATTTTACGACAATAAGGATTCTGGATTCGCCATGTCGATTTTTCCGCAGCTTTCCATCAACAATCCAAATCACTCAGTAGAGCGAGGAATCACAGCGAAAGGCGCCAGCCTGATTCTGCCCATGGAATTTACAAAGAAGCTCGGAGCCATCGATGTGAATTGGGAAGGTGGTTACAATTGGGTTCACAACGGGCCGGATGGTTGGCTCGCCGGCCTCGTCATTGGCCACGACTTTACGGACAGGCTGGAACTGGATGCCGAGTTTTATTCTACCGGGACATTCCATCCGGCCACGAACCAGGAGACATTGGAAGGAGGTCTTCGCTACAAAATACATCCGCCTTTCATTTTGCTAATAATGGCGGGGCGAAGTTTGGCACCCGCGGGACCCGCTCAGCCTTACTTCGTCGGCTATTTTGGAATGCAGTTTTTGCTGCCGCCGCACCCTTTCGAGAAAGAGTAGAGCTGTGCGCAATTCCAGAACAACTCTGCGTGCAGGTGTGGGATTTTACAAAAAATGGAATTAAAGTTGCCGTCTACAGTTCGCGCCGTTTCTTGCGTTTAGACCAGTGCACCAAGGGGCTGCGGGCGCGCCAAATCGCAACGGAAACGGCGAACCAAATCACCGTGACACCTAGCAAAACCAGCCAAGGCGCATGACCCGACAGGAGCTGCCAAACTACTCCAGCAAAAACCATCAGGCCGATGCTTCCCATTGCGGCGCCCGCAGCATCGACGCCTGCCACTTTTCTCCCACGGATCGTGCCGTGCAATCCAACTTTTTCTTTCTTTTCTTTTTGCTGGTTTTCCAGCAAGGTCGCGCTGGCGGGGAAAATTGCAGGGAAGGCTAGGAAAAGTCCACCGACTCCTCGGCCGTATTTGTCCGCGATCATTCCGGCGAGAACGCAAATGATCCCGCCAAAGAAGAAGCGGAGAGCGAATCGATACCATCTCGCTTGACGTAGCCCTGAAAAATCGACGCTTACGCTCACCGTATTCACCTCAGCAGCAAAAACCAAAGCCCAAAGGAAACCACAAGCCACACGGGAATCAAACTAACCGTGACGAGAAGGCTCGACGCATTGCGCTTCAACAGCAGCCAAGTGGCGCAGAACGCGTAAACAAAAAATGCCGCGGCACCCGCAATCATCGAGCGAGTTTCTGCGGCGGCGTAGAGTTTTCCTTGAGAGGAAATCGTCAGGGATAGGGTTGCCAGCGCCACCGAGGGAGCCGCGCCGAAAAGACCTGCGAACCTTTTGGGTTTTAGGACGTCGCTGACGGCGGCAAAGGCGCATACGACAGCGCCGCCGATTAGAAAGCGAAAAAGAAGTTGAAGAAGCAATGACCTTTTGAATTCTTTAGAACATCCAAACGATGCCGAAACGCTAGGGCATGCGCTGACCGTTCAATTTCCCGGCAGCGCCATTGATTTTAACGCAATCGGCATGAACCTTTGTCGGCGACGATGTGCTGCAAGATTGCGTCCTGGTCGCCACGCGAGCGACTACTACAGCCACGGTGGCAGCAACTGCCGCGCCGACGCCAACGGCGACTCCTCCGGCAACGCCGATTCCTCCGCCCACAGCGCCCGCACCAGCAGTCGCGGTCGTATTCACCGCTTCGGTCATGTTCATAGGCGTGGCAGGATTCGGTTGCGACGGTTGTTCATTATTGCGAAGAGTTGACTGCTCGCCGCCCTTCATTAGAACGCAGTGCACGGCTAGGTCGCAGACTTTGCAAGCGCCCTCCACGCATATGACGTCCATCTTTCCTGTGCTGTCGAAAATGACGATCATGTCCGTGCCGACGACACCGGCAACGCCAACGGAAGTGCGAATCTGGAAGTGCGCATCCGGCTTCACGAGTTTGGCGGCCTTGGCACGGACGCGGCCGTAATTCAGATCCAGATCGGTTTGCTGCTGCGAGGCGTCATGCCGGGCGATGGTTAAGTTGGAATCGGAACCGACACTAAGGATCGAGCCGTCATTGAGCGCGATGCGCGCACGGGCCAAATGTCCGGTATTAATTACGTCGCCCCAGAACACTTGTTGGGATGTCGATGCCGGAACTTGCTGCGGACCCCGGACCACGTTGACGATGGGCACTACTGCAGTGATTTTTCCAGCGCTTTGTGCGGTCTGCGCCGCGACGTCCGGAGGAAAGACCAGCGCGAAGCAGATTACTAATATCAGAGTGAGAGTAATCGGATAACGAAAATTCATCTAGATATTCCTCACCCGACGCCTTGTAGGGCGGCGAACCGAGCCAATGGCTCCAGCATTCTCCATGACGGAAAAAATCCGATCGCGGGGGTCTGCAAAAAACTATCACAATCTCGCCGCGAAAACCTAGCGAAATTGGCGAACTCACAGAGTTAGCCAGGTCGGCCGGGAACAGCCAGTCGAGGCCCTTGATTTACGGCAAACGCTATTTCTTGGCTGCGGCCGCCTGCTTTTCCATTTGCGCGAACATGTCACGGATAGCCTGATTTGTTCCAGGAGCACGTTTTTCACGCCAAGCTTCGAAGCGTTTGCAATGTTCTTCCAGGTTCGAAAGCATGTGCGGATTTTTGAACAGAGACCTCCAGGCGCCGATCACAGGCTTCAGGCGTTCCCAAACAATCCACTGTTCGCCGGAATTTTCGAAGAACATTTCTTCGTCCACGAGGCCGCGATTGACGATTCCGGCCACCATATCCCAGTAGCTCATCACCATGCGGAAGTAGGCGTTTTCCTGGCTGGCTGGAGGATACTGGCGCATCACGTCTTCAGGAGACGTAGGACGGAAATTATTCATGAACCATTCGCGCGCCTCGCGAAGGCGAGGTTCGCGGCGAATGTCGTAAAGCCGCAACATTAGATTTACCTGTTCGTGCGAAACGTCTCCCATCATTTTTCTCCTATCGTTAAAATAATTATGAAGAACTCGGCGCTGCAACCTCGCGCACGGAGACATTGTGCATATGGCTGAGCGGAATGCGCGCTTGCTCAAAGCCAAGTTTGATCCGCCGGCGAAGCTCACGCGATACGTCCTCTTTCCGGTTTAGAGCAGTGCGTACCTGCAAGCGAATGGTGGTTCCATCCAGCGCGAGAGATTCGACCCCGAGCACGCGAGGTCCATCCACCAGCGCTGGCGACCAGTCTGCTTCGTGGCGGAATTCTGCGGCTATTTTCTCCAGCGTGGTCAGAGCGCGGCCTACCATCTCATCCGAAGATACGATAACGTCGATGAAGGCCTGGGACCAATCCCGGCTGAGATTAGCAACCTGGCCGACCAGGCCGTTGGGGATGGTTACGATCGCCCCGGCGGGATTTCGAATCACGGTTCGGCGCAAGGTAAGGTGCTCCACGCGTCCTGTTTCACCGCTGGTCTGAATCAGGTCGCCGATGACGAACTGATCTTCAAACACGATGAAAAAGCCGTTGATTAGATCCTTCACCAGATTCTGCGCGCCGAATCCCAGAGCCAGGCTAGCCACAGCCGCGGCGGCTTCCACCGGACTCACGTTGAATCCGAGTTCGGGTAGAGCAGTAAGGAAAGCGATAGCGACGATCAGGCCCACTCCCACGCTATAAAGCAAAGCAGCCATGGTGCGCGTCTGCTGCTCGCGCATCTGAGCCACGCGGGTGGGCGACTTTGCTGTTTGAACCAGGCGGCTGGTAAACGATCTTAAGAGCCGTGCAATTACGAAAGCTACAAAGACAATTATGAGGACGCGCAGAGCGCGTATCCCGGCAATTTCCAACCACCTTCTGAACGAATCAGTCATAAGATAAAGGGACCGGAATTATACACCCACCCGGCATGAGGCAGCGGAGCTTCGGTGACCCGGCAAAGCTGCTGTGGGGCGCGAGATTGCATCATATTTTAGCGGGAGGAATGGAACGACATGGACGCGAACAAACGTAATTTTTTGGCAGCGATGATTCCCGTAACAGTCGGCATCCCATTGGGTTTGTTTTCCAGCGCTGGTATCGCTAACGCGCAGAGGGCCATGCCCATCCCGCCAGCATCGGCTGACCAACAAGGGACCCCGCCTTTGCACCAGGACTCCGCGGGACCGGATAACCTGCCCAAGCCGAATCCCAAAGATATTCTGAAGCAGAACCAGCAGCAAATCCACGATGACGTGGAGAAGCTGTATAAGCTGGCTACCGAATTGAAAGACGAAGTGGAAAAGACGGATGCGACGAATACTTTGTCGCTTCCGATGATCCAAAAAGCTGAGCAAATCGAAAAGCTGGCAAAGCAGGTGAAAAACCTCACACGCGCCTACTGAATCTGCCGCAGTTCAGGATGCCAACGCGAGGTAACCGATGTCGGTGTCTCGTAGCAGCCTGCAAGAAAACGTAATACAATGACTCACAGTCGATTCGGAATGCGCCCGTAGCTCAGATGGATAGAGCGTGTGCCTCCGGAGCACAAGGTCGGGGGTTCGAACCCCTCCGGGCGCGCCACTTCCAGAAGGTTACCTATGTCTCAGGCCGCTCAGAACCGATCCGACGTTGCGCCACCTGATAGTCTCTTTTTCACCAAAGGCGTCGCACCCCGTAGCTTTCGAAAGATACTTCATTACTGATGATAGGTATATTCTCGGCTTGAGCTTGGGCGATGAGCATACGGTCAAATCGGTCCTTGTGAGGGCCAGGCAAGAGTCCAGCCCGAATGCCATGCTCTGGAGAAATGGCTAACGGTTGAAAACCTTCGCGTTCAAGTAGGCTCGAGAAATCCGCCGCCAGGTCAGTAGCAGTCGGGAGTTTTCCCAACCTGACCTTGATGGCGATTTCCCAAGCCGAAGCAGCACTTACGATCAGTTTTTGATTTCCGCAATGATCTTTCGAGCGGCTCGCGTTAGCGCGGGATCATCCGAAAGCCACCACAGCAAAGCATGCGTATCGAGCAGCGCGCGCAACGGGACTACTCCCAACTCGTCAGTTCGCTCATCGGAAGGGGCTCAAAAAACTCAGGCCCAACACGCAACTTGCCTTTCAACGATCCTGGCTGGCGTTTACCTTTTACCTCGCCGACCGGAACGAGTCGAGCTACGGGTTTTGACCCGCGTGCAATAATCACTTCCTCTCCCTCGGATGCTTTCTCAATTAGCCGAGAAAGGTTAGTTTTGGCTTGGTGGATGGTGACGATACTCATCGCAGCTCCTCAGCTAACCGATGTTAGCTCACTGGAGAATCCCACGCCACCCTGCTGTTTTCTTCCGACAACATCGGAGTCGATTAGGACGTTCACTCCGGGGAAGTCGATGTGTGGCAAGGCTGCCACAAAATCGGCGAGGAAGGTTCTAAAATCGTCCCCATGGGCGCGCCATATTCGTATGTCGGAAGATTACGTCGAAGGGCTTTCTGTAAGTAGGATAAACACTTGTGGCATCCACTTTACAGTTCGAAAGTACAATACGAAGCAATTTCCCTTGTTCTGCTGGTGGCTGCTTAAGATATAGAAAATAGGCCTTATTCGCGAGTTCTAAAATCCTCACGTTCTAAAATCCTCGCGCCGTCCAGGATTCTCTCCGGACTCGGCTGCTCAAGTCCCTGAAGCGCGAGGAAGACGACCATGGCAGAACGCTTGTAAGTATGCCGAACAGGCCGTGCTGTATGTCACGCCCGGCCCTAGAAAACATTCCGAGTAAACCGAGGATGCAAATCAACAGGGGAAAGAGAGCGAGAAAAAAATAGAAACCAAGTTGGGCGGAGCGACCTAGAACATCATCTTTTTCAATACGTCGCGCCGTTTGAATTAGCAATTCCTTCCAGGTGATTGAGGTGGGTTTGAACCAGGCCATTGTAACCAGTTGCTGTAATCGTCATCTTCCTTAAGAGGAGAGATGTTTTGTGGAGCCCAGGGTTACCACGCATAGAACAACGGCAAATTTGTTGTGAGAGGAGCTCATCCTGGAGTTTGTGCTCGCGAAATGCTAGCGTAATTTGTGGTCGTTTGAAAGTCAGGTAGCTACGCTGTACGGATCCCGCTATATGGATAGGCTGGGATCGCCAGGATTGCTGCGAACTTGCTTCTTATTTTGACTCGTTCCCAGCCTTTTGAAAATCGCGGTCCAAGAAGAAATCATCAGGTTTTGCACCCGGCGCAAACCAAAGAAGAGGACATGAAACTGTTCCAAAATCGAAGGGCTTCAAAAGCGCCTCGCTGGGGACGCTTTTTATGTGTTTGGTCGGCCTCGTCCTTTTTACTAAGTGTTTTTGTTCTTGCACAAGGCTCGCAGCCGCTCGATCGGGACGCCATTCTAGGCCATCTGAACGCGGCAATTAATTGGTATCGAAATGCGTCGGGCAAAGTGCAAACGGTTGGCTTGCCCAGCGATGAGCTCTATCAGGACAATGCCCAAAATCTTGCCGCTCAAGTGGTACGGCTGGCTTTCGAGTCCGCGAGGGCGGAAGCTCAACTGATCTCCGCGGCAAATAATGGCGCCGGCAATGATGCGAGTCAAAACGTGCAGACGCCCACGCAGGAAGAAAAACTGACCCAGTTTGCCGCGCAAGTGAAGGCCAAAATCGAGCAGGACCAGACGCGACTAGACGCGCTGGACAAACAGCTCGCTTCAGCAACAAGAAGTAAAAAGCAAAACCTACCGGATCAAAGGGAAAAGCTGCAAGGCGATCTTGAGCTGAATAAAGCGATGCAAGATGCGGTCCAGCGAATGAGCACATTTATCCAGAACAACACTGAAGCATCGACCAACGGATTGCAGGGAAGCATCAATGATTTGGCACGTTCTATTCCCGAGGTATTGGGCACCGCTTCGGCGCAGAGCGCTGCTGTCAAGGCCGCGGCCAGCGCTCAAACGTTAAGCCCGAGTTCCGGAGGTTTGGGCGGCGATGCCAGGGCCGTGTATGACGAAATGCGCAGCATTCATCAACTCGATCAACTGATTAAAGAAACGGCGAGCTTGCGCAATGTTGCCACCAACATTCAAAAGCCGTTACGTGCGAATTTATCAGCCACGGTACAACGCGGTCGCGAGATGTCTGATTTGTCCGCCAGGCCCGGTGCGCCATCGACTCCGGCGACGCCTCAGGATTTCCAGAAGCTAACAGACGAGTTCAAACATTTGTCGAGCGCGCTGATTCCTCTGAACCAGGAAATTGTTTTACTGGACGAGAGCCGCGCGAATTTTCTGCAATGGCGCCGGGTGCTGGTGCGCGAGTCGGGATACTCCGTGCGGGCCTTGCTGATGCGAGTTCTTGCGCTGGCTTTCGCGCTGGCATTCGTGTTCACTCTCTCCGAGTTGTGGCGCCGATTAACGTTCCGGTACATCCACGATATGCGCAGGCGCCGACAATTCCTGATTCTCAGGCGGTTTGTCGTTGGTTTTCTGATCTGCATTGTGCTCATGTTGGGATTCATCAGCGAATTCAGCTCGCTGGCAACGTTCGCAGGGTTCGTCACCGCCGGGATCGCCGTGGGTCTGCAAGCCGTGCTTTTGTCAGTAGCCGCGTATTTTTTTGTGGTAGGGCGCTACGGGATCAGCGTGGGGGATCGCGTCAGCATTGCCGGCGTGACGGGAGACGTAATCGATATTGGGCTGGTCCGCATGTATTTAGTGGAACTTGCGGGGACGGGAATTGAACTTTATCCTACCGGCCGCATCGTCGTTTTCTCCAACTCGGTGCTGTTCCAGGCAACTACACCGCTGTACAAACAGATTCCGGGGACCTCGTATGCCTGGCATGAGGTGGCCGTATCGCTTGCGCCAGGCGCGAACTACAAGCTGGTGCAAGACGCGCTCAGCGAGGTCGTGAATTCCGTGTACGCACAATATCGCGCCGGGATCGAAAAACAGTACGGCGATATCGAGCGCCGGGTGGAAATTGAATTACGCGCGCCGGAAACAGAAGCGAAGTTGCAGTTTGCAGAAGGTGGCCTAGAACTCATGGTCCGTTACCCGGTGGAAATACGCAAAGCGCCCGAAGTTGACGACAACATTACGCGAAAGCTTCTGGAGAACGTCAACAGCAATGCTGACTTAAAGGCTGCGATCGTTGGTTCACCGAAAATACGTGCCGCGGTCAGGGGATGAGCGATTAACCAGGAGGGAAATTTGGCTGAGAGAAGAAGAGCATGCGGGCCCAGCCCTTATTTTATTAAGGATTCCCTCTGTTCCTCTTCTCTCTGCGCGCATATTGGCGTAAGAGCCAGAATTCATCAATCAGGGAAATACTGTAGGCGTTTAGGAACGTGACTGTAGTGGAGGCCCCAGAAATATTCGCGGTTAGCGCTTCGGAACTTTTCCCTTTCCAAGCTTTTCAATTAGATTCGGCGGCAATTGATGCAAAAGCTGGAGAAAAACACCGTTGGTCCATCCGAAGCCGATTACGTTCTCTTTGTATCCCACTCGAATGCGGGTTTTTGAGGCTCGCGAAACCACATCGTATTTTTCGAACATGGTCTTGGTGCGCTCGAAATCTTCCAGCACCATATGAAGAAAGTGAAACGAAACACGATCTGCGTCGGCATTGAAGCCGTAGCGTTTCATTCCCTCGATAGCGATTAAATGAATCGGAGCCCAGCCGTACGGGAAATCCCATTGCGCGCCGGTTTCATGCCGGCTCATGGCTAGCCCGCCAGGATGTTCGAATAACGGAAGATTGTGCACTACGGCGTCTGCTTGCGCTTTGCTTGCGGCGCCGACCCATAGCGGATAAAACGTAGTTGCATATTCGTAGGTCGAGCGCTTGTTGGTGGCAACGTCATAATCAAAGTAGAGACCGCGGCTTTGGTCCCAGAAATATTTGTTCATGCGCGCAAGGCGATCGGCCGCATTGCGCCGCCATTTTTCAGCATCTTCGTGGTGGCCTAAAATAGCGGCTATCTCTGCAAGGTCGTTTTCCTCTTTATAGAGCAGGCTGTTCAGGCATACGGGGGCGTAGTGGTGCGTGTCGGCGCTGAATGGCCCAAAGCGAAAGGAGACATCAAATCCCGATTCGCGCATAGTGCGGTCGCCCTCGTAATAATTCGCGGTGAGAGCAACGCGATCTGCCGGGCAATCAGGGGCGGGAGCTGGTTGTGACGCGGGATCGCACTCAAATTCAAATACGGGGCCGGCATGTGGCGCGTCCGGAGTCTTTCCCAGGTGCACAACGTAGGAAGCTTCATCGCCTTCGTGGTGCGTGAGCATGTACCGCGCGACGCCTCGGTAGTAGTCCTTTGGATTGCCAATAATTTCGGGCACCGGGCCTTCTCCATGATCGAAGTATCGGGAAAGTCCGGTGTTACCAGCTAGATGGGGCGGGCGAATCCACTCTTCGTAGTCTGTAACCGCAAATTTGTAGGCTGTTTCGAGCCACGTGGAATCGGCTTGTCCTTTGGCCTTATCTGCGTTGTAAATCGCAAGAATCATGGACGTCAGGAACGGAGGCTGAGAGCGCGTAAGATAATAGGTTCGATTGGCATTCAAAATCGCGCCGTAGTGCTCGATCTCAAAAAAGAAGTTTTCGACCATTCCTTTGGCAATCGGTTCGCGGTTGTCCTGAAGCAATCCGAGAATTATGAAATAGCTATCCCATCCATACATCTCGTTGAACTGTCCGCCCGGAACTACATAGGGATGCGGCAGAAAAAGAACGCCTTCGTTGGGAATTTCGCTGAGATCGATGTCACCAGCGGTTGCGATTTTCTTCGGCAAGCGCGCTACGCGGATCGGGCAGTATTTCTGAAGTTCGACTATCTCAACAGGCTCGGGGAACCCCAGTGGCAAATAAAGGTAAGGCTCGCCATCCGTTTTTATGTCCTCAAACGTTTTGCAAATAGCCAGGGAGCGGGTCAAATATTCCCAGCTTGATGAAATATATTTTTTGATTTGTTCCAGAGGATGTGCGGTCTGGGTCATAGTCGGGAGTTGGGATGACGGATGGCTACAGGAGGTCTCGGTCCTAGTTGACATCAAAATTAAGACGCCCGCTGCCAAAACCCCGTATAAAACCCCCGTCAATGAATTGGGCCAACGCATGATCGGCCGCGCCAGTTCCATTGTCGCAATAGAAGCTGTTCGCTTCAACCGAAACAGTCCGGAAAATGATGACCGTGCAAGTTTCAAACGCAGCTCAGAATTCAGATCGTGTCGAGCCGGTGTTTACGGAGAATTGTTGTTTGGACTTTGTTTGTCATCCGTTTGCGGCGAGAATAGAATTGTGACCCGATACAGGATTTTGTGAGGTGCGCCTGCTTATGTGGGCTTGGTGTAAGAAAAATACAGCAATTCTTGGCCTACTACCATTTTTGTTTTTGCCGCGCCTATTCAACACGAAGGATTCTTTTAATATTTACACGCAGCGGGTTGATAACCAGCGTAGCGGAGTGAATCTAGTTGAAACCCAACTGAACCAATCGAATGTGAAAACTCGGTTCGGAAAACTCTGGACCCTGTATTCCGACGCCAAAATAATGGCGCAGCCCCTGTACGTGTCTCATCTGGTGAGCAATAAGTGCCCGCAAGGCTGTAACACGGTCTTATTTGCCTCTATGAATAACACGGTGTATGCCTACATCGCGGACCAGGCACCCGCGACTTCGAATGACACATTGATCTGGTCAAAGTCTTTGGGGCCTCCTCGCGCGGGCGCGCACGATATTGATGAGGCGGCCCTCGATGATCCGTCATGGGGAATTTTGAGTACGCCGGCGATCGATCTTGCGAACAATCTAATGTACGTGGTCGCTTGGAACAGCGATCAGATGTATCGAATTTATGCGCTCGATCTGCGCTCGGGCGAAACAGTGAAAGGTCCTGTTGTAATCGAGGGATCGGTGGGAGAAAGCTCGTTCATCCAGCATGCCAAGAATTGGAAACAGCTGCGAAAGCAGCGCGCGGGCTTGTTATTGGATCATGGCTCGGTCTACGTAGGGTTCGGCGGTGACAATGAAGGAGGAATTGCGGGCTGGCTTTTTGTGTACGATGCCGCGACTTTGCAGCTTCGCACGCTCTGGAGTCCCGAGCCTGGCGGAAAAAGCGGCGGGATTTGGATGTCCGGAACCGGACCGGTCGCAGACGAGGGCGTAAGCGTATTTTTGCAAACGGGGAATGGGGATTACGACCCAAAGAAAAACCAATATGGAGATAGCCTGGTGAAGTTAAAATTTGATGAAAATAAACTGGACGTGGTCGACGCTTTTACTCCCTGCAATCAGTCATATTTGAACCATCAAGATTTGGACATGGGGTCGGCGGCGCCACTTTTGCTGCCGGGCAATTTGCTCTTGAGTGGAGGAAAATACGGAAATCTTTACCTGATGGATCGTGATCATTTGGGAGCCTATGTTTCGGGCGGATGGCACAAAGAGGAGTGTACAAATTCGCAAAGCGTTCTGCAGACGGTCACGGTAAATCGCGGACACATTCATGGTTCTCCGATCTATTGGAGCGGACCCCAAGACAAGCAATGGGTATATGTGATGGCAGAGGCCAAAAATCTGACTGCTTTTCCATTTGTCGGCGGGAGATTAAAGACTGGCGTGGATGAAGTGAAAATGAGCACGTGGAAACCGCCGCGCCAAGCGCCCGCCATTTGTCACAAGCCTGCGCGCAACTGGATGCCTGGGGGTATTCTTGCGCTCTCGAGCGATGCGAACCGGGCGGGTACTGGTATCGTATGGGCCTTAGTTCCCACGAATGGTGATTCCAACACGTTTCGGGGCGTGAAGGGAATGCTGTTGGCGCTGAATGCGGAAGATGTTTCGCAGGAATTATGGCGCAGTCAGGGACCAGATGGCGAGTCGGATATTCCAGACAGTTTCGGATTGCTCGCGCGTTTTGCACCGCCGACGGTGGCCCACGGTAAAGTCTTTGTGGCGAACGCCGGAGATCATGAAGAACTCAAACGGTATTGCGGAACGCGGCCGACTCAATTCCCGAAAAATTACGGTGTAGTGGTTTACGGCCTGAAGAATTAATTCGAACCAGAGATTCTTTTGCAATTGCATACATTTTATTGCCAGTGAAAACCTTCTCCATTCATCAAAAGACCAGGGATTTTCTCTTTCTCTTGATACTGACTTGTGCGGCAATCCTGGTGAACGGCTATCACTATGCCATCGAGGACATGGGGATCTACCTGCCCGCCATCAAAAAAATAATCAATCCGATTCTGTACCCTTATGACGCGAATTTCTTTCTGCTATTCACTCGCTGGACGTTATTTCATCAAGCAGTAGCGGGAGTAGTTCGCGTTACGCATATCTCTCTGGAGGAGCTCCTGTTTTATTTGCATATCGTCAGCGTTTTCCTAGTGCTTTTGGGATGTCTGCAACTTGCCCGAAAATGTTTTTCTGAAACTTACGCGCAGTGGAGCGGTGTCGCGTTGGTGGCGACTTTTCTAACCATGCCGGTCGCGGGCACCGCGCTTTTCCTGGTCGATCAACACCTGCACCCGCGTACTTTCGCCACCGCATTTTTATTATTTGCCACAGTAGCCGTGCTCGAAAAAAGGTCGATCGCCTTGCTCTGGATTTTTTTAACGGCTCTCTGCCATCCGACGATGGCAGTTTACGGGACGTTCCATTTATTCATCCTCGCGCTACCTGGCAAAACCTTGGCGCAACCGGCTCTCGCGTACGGCGCGATTCAGTTCGGAGCTCCGCCCAACCCCATCTGGCGCGAAGTGATGGCTGGCCGTAGCTACCACTATCCGTTTTCCTGGGCTTGGTACGAATGGTTGGGAGCTCTCGCACCCATCGCGTTGCTGGAATATTTTGCGCGCCTGGCGCGTGGCGACCATATGCCGACCTTGGAACGCGTTTGCCGGCGGCTGGTGATTTCCACTATATTGGGAATCTTGATTGCGATCGTGGTTTGCCAATTCCTGCAAACGCAGACGCAAACTTGGGCGCGGCTGGAACCCATGCGCATTCTTCATTTTACTTACGTTGTGTTCATTCTGTTTTCGGGTGCCATGTTGGGAAAATATGTGCTGCGAGAGCAACTGCTCCGCTGGCTGGTTCTATTCCTGCCACTCGCTTGCATCATGTTTTTCGCGCAGCGACAAGAATTTCCCTCGAGCTATCACATCGAATGGCCCGGCAGGGCTCCGCGCAACGAATGGGTGAAAGCCTTCGATTGGGTGCGCTACAACACTCCGCAGGATGCGCTGTTTGCGTTGGACCCTGCTTATGCCAAACAGCCGGGAGAAGATTATTTTGGATTTCGCGCGTATGCGGAACGCAGCATGCTCGCTGACGGTGACAAAGACGCTTCAGTGGTCGCGCTATTTCCGGACCTCGCCTGGCAATGGAAGCTGGAAGTCAGCGACCGCAAAAACTGGCAGCACTTCACCCTGTCAGATTTCGAATCTTTGAAAAAGAAATTCGGAGTGACCTGGGTGGTCGTAAAAAGTGGCAGTTCGGCAGGACTTCCATGTCCGTATGAGAACCCCGCGGTAACGGTTTGCCAGATTCCTTGATCGTCCGGAATCCAGTTCGGCGCTATTTCTTGGTTGCCCAGTAGAGGCCAATTCCGCCGAAAATATAAGAACGCGCCGTTACCACGGAATATCCGGATTCGTCCAACAAGGCCGTGAACTGCGGCATGGTGAGAAAATTCCGCAGCGAATCAGGAAGATAGGTGTATACACGCGCGCGCCCATGAAGCAGGAATCCCCACAGGGCTCCTTGCGCAAACAAATATCCGAGATAAATGCGTCGCAGTATCAAATTGGCAGGCAAAAAGAAATCAATGTTCACCATCGAGCCGCCCGGCTTCGTGACGCGTTGGATTTCGCGAATGGCTTTTTTAACGTCGGGACAATTTCGCAAGCCATAGCCGATAAAGACGCAGTCGAAGGAATCGGCGGCGAAAGGCAGAGCTGCGGCATCGCTGCACACTGCGTCCTTCAGCCCGGACGCGCGCGCGAGTTGAAGCATTCGTTCTGTAATATCGGCTGCAATAGGCGTTGCGTGCGGAAGACGCTCAAGTACAAGTTGCGAGAAATCTCCCGTACCGCATGCCAGATCCAAAACGACAGCATTTTCCGGTAACGAAGCTTTGGCCACCCCAAGCCGCTTCCAACGCCGGTCCATCCCGAAGGAAAGAACGCGGCTAATAAAATCGTAACGCGGCGCAATGGTGTGAAACATCTCGCGCATCAAGCGAGAGTCTTGTCGTTCAGCGGGAGCTTTCATTCGTGAACGTAAATCTTATCACCCATGTGCGAAAAGACTTCCTAAGTTTACGGGCTTATTGTATTTCCGCATCAACTCCTGATTCTGTGCCGCGCGCGACCGCCTGTTGTATTCTGTCTCCATCGGGCTGCATTGCTATCGAACGCAAGTTCTCGAGGGGTGTAATGGCGATCCTTGTTACAGGTGGAGCAGGCTACATCGGCAGCGTAACAGTGGAGCGGCTGCGCGCGAACGATGAAGAGGTCGTGGTCTTAGACGATCTTGTCTACGGCCACCGTGGCGCGGTAGATAAGGACGTCCCTTTTTACCAAGGGAAAGCGGGCGATACCGAACTGTTAGCACGCATCGCGAGGGAACATAAACTGGATGCCTGCGTTCACTTCGCGGCGCTGACCTCGGTGGGCGAGTCTGTAGCCGATCCCGCAAGATATTTCGAAAATAATGTAGCGCAAGGAATCGCGCTGATGGGATTCTTGGTGAAAGCGGGAGTCCGCGTGGTGGTGTTCTCCTCCACTTGCGCCACGTATGGCGATCCGAAGGAAATCCCTATTTCAGAGAAATGTCCTCAGTGGCCGAAAAATCCCTACGGTTGGTCCAAGTTTTGCATGGAGCGGGTTCTGGAAAGTTACGACTTGGCGCACGGTTTCAAATTTACCTCGTTGCGCTACTTCAACGCGGCAGGAGCAACTGAAAAGTGCGGCGAGGACCATGACCCGGAGACGCACTTGATTCCGAACGTATTGGCAGCCGCGGCCGGCGAAAAACCCGAACTTGCCGTATTTGGAAATAATTATCCCACGCCGGACGGAACGCCCGTTCGCGACTATATCCACGTTTCGGACCTCGCAGACGCTCACATCCTCGCACTCGGTCATCTTCGCCACGGAGGAAGGTCCGACGCATTAAATGTTGGGACTGGGCATGGCTACTCTGTGCTCGAAGTGATTGAGTGCGCGCGTCAGGTGACCAATCGCGTAATACGCACTCGTATAGAAGCGCCACGCGCGGGCGATGCCATCACGTTAATTGCAGACTCATCGAGGATTCAGAGCGTTCTGGGGTGGAGACCCGTGGCCTCCGATTTGCGGACGATCGTTCAGTCAGCATGGAACTGGCGGCGGCAACATTCAAAAGGTTATTCCAGATAAATCGGCGGCCTTTTGCCGTTTTTGGCTCACCGTAAAAACAAGTTACATTTTTAAAGCATGTTCGATCGCCGAAGTAACCTGCGGAGAGTCAGGCGTGGTGTCCGGCTCGAAGCGCTGGATCACATGGCCGTCGCGATCTACCAGAAACTTGGTAAAGTTCCATTTAATCTCACCGGCATAGGCGGGGTTCGCGCTTTCGGTTAGATACTTATAAAGCGGAGCTTGGTCGTCGCCCTTCACTGAAATTTTGGCGTACATCGGAAAAGTGACGTTGTATTTCGCGGAACAAAACTTTTTGATTTCGGCGTTGGTTCCAGGTTCCTGGCTGCCAAAATTGTTGGCCGGGAAGCCCAGGATCACGAAGCCCTGGTCTTTGTACTTTTCGTATATGGATTCCAGCGCGCTGTACTGCGGAGTGAACCCGCAACGGCTGGCCACGTTGACTACAAGAATCACTTTGCCTTTGAAATTAGCGAGCGGCGTCGGCTTGCCGTCAATGGAATTCAGCGTGAAATCATAAATGCTCCCCGCGGCAAACAGTGACGCGCTCATCAGCAAAACCATGACTCCCAAAAAATACGTGCGTAAACTGCGAATCTTCCCGTTCTTCATGGTGCCTCCGTCGAATTTCCCAGTCTCGGCACCGGGAACTGCAGTGAATGATACAAGATTGGCGAGAACCCACGCAATCATAGCGGCCGGAATCGGCGAGGATGCTCATTGCGTAATTCTAAAAACGATGAAACCATTTCCGCCGCGAGTCAGTCTTCTCTATGTTAGGGGACACCCCACATGTCTCTGAAACGCCAATTGCGGCTGCTCAAAGCGAACCTGCTGCTGTGCCTATTGATTTGCGTTCAAATGGGTTTCGGCGCGGCGCCGAGCGGCGAAGCAGACGTCGCCCGTGGGCCCGATGCGGAAGTCAAGAACTTCCAACTCGAGGAACTCGAGGCTCGCCTGGAAACAATGCCTCCCGGATCTGAGCGCGATTATTTTTCCGGAGTGCTGGCGAATCGCTCGGGTCGCACGGAAGAATCGATTCGCCTACTCCAAAGCGCTCTGCCCGGAATCCGAGCATCGCAGCCGGCGCGCGCGGCCACCGCTTTAGAGGCACTTGCGGACGACTATAACAAAAGCTTTCGCTACGAAGATGCGGCGCGGACGTACGACGACCTTTTGACGAACTTCTCCGGTCAACTGGGGAGTACGCAACTTCAGGGAACCAAGGATGACGCGGGAGTGATGCACGTGCTTAGGCGCGCTCCTCCGCAGACGATCACGTGGCAAGGACCCACGCGATTGAAGACGGAGCGAAATATGTTGAACAGCATGAATACGGAGCTGACCGTGAACGGCGTTCAGCAAGCGTGGCTGCTAGATACGGGTGCGAATCTTTCCGTGGTCTCCAAAAGCTTTGCGAAGCGGCTGGGACTTACGCCGCTGCCGGGATTTGCGCAGACCATGTCCGGCGTCACCGGGATCGAAAATCCGATGCAAATCGCCGTTTTGCCCACATTGCAAATGGGTGGCGCTACGCTGCACAACGTTGTGCTGCTGATTCTGGACGATGCCAATTTGAACATCAACATGGGTAAGCAGGCATATCAGATCAACGCCATCGTCGGTTATCCGGTCTTTCAAGCGTTTGGAGCTATCTCATTTTTGCAGGACGGCTGGTTTGAGGCTGGTGACATGGCGCGCAGCAGTGGCGCGGGCACGCGGATGTACATGAAGTTGTTGGCGCCGGTAATCGAGTGCGGCGTGGAAGGAAAAAATCTGCCATTCAGTTTTGACACCGGAGCTGCTGGGACCAACCTCTCCATGCGTTACTTCGAGCGGTTTCAAACAGATATCTCGCAATGGAAAAAAGCCCAAAGCAAGAATTTCGGAGCAGGCGGAGAAGTTACGCGAAAGATCTATCTGCAGCCGCGCCTTCAGCTCGTGGTTGGGGATAAGACGGCAACCATAGAGCGCGTGCCGATCTTTTCCGAGCCTATGGGCACGGACCTCGATGAGCTGTATGGAAATCTCGGACAGGATCTTGTTGCAGGTTTCGACAGCTTCACGCTCGATTTTTCAAAGATGACTTTCAGCCTGGGAGCGCCTTTGTCAGCCAAGGCTGAACATCCGCCGGCCGGTTCCAAGTAAGGCGACTACTGAGTAAAAAAATCAATAGCCGTCGAGAACGGATTCGCGCGATGTGGGAATCACGCCTAGTCCTCTCGGTGAATACCGAATCGATCGTTTTCCTCTCCGGCTACGAGCGGCCGGATGCACAATTTTGTTCCGTCGGGACTGCATTCGTATAGTTGGTACGCGGGTAGATCTTCGGGTTGCACTTCATACGTGCCGTCTTCCATATCAACCACCAGATCGTAATCGGACATTACGTAGGGATTGCCGGGCGTCGCACGCACGCGAAATTCGGAGCTGGGTTCGTAATTGCCGTAGCTAAAGCAGTAGCCGATACACGCACGATCCGCGATGTGTTGAACTAAAATGCGCGAGCCCGCCAGTGGTTTAATGGTCGCTAGAATGCGCGAATTCCGGGGCACGGTTCTTTCGAGTTGCTCCGCTTGGAGTTCCATGTTGTTTGCAATTTTCGTGTCTTGATAAACAAACGTGAAAAATACGGCGGCAATGGCTGCGAATCCAAGCAGGTGCCACCAACGGGGACGCATCACGCCAAGCACGCAACAAAATACGACCACAGAAACCGAAGTCAAGCGTTCGGTCAACAGCGCTAAGATTGCCGAATTACCGGGGCGGAATCTGATGGCGTCGGGTAGCAGCCATGCCGCCAGGATTAAAACGATATAAAGCTGTGCAGGCATTGCGTACGGTTTCAAGTCCTCGCGTTTACGGATTCTGCCGTAGATATCTGTCGCCAGAGTTGCGATGGCAAAACAGATTAGCGCAATGTGCGGGATATCGTAGCGCGGGCCAAAGAGAGACAATTGATCGGAACCGTTGAAAAAATAAAACCGTTGCGGTTGAACCATGATCTCGTAGTGCCGCCAGAATTCGAAATGAATTAGCACGAGAGCCAGCGCCGCCGACAGCAGCAATACAGGCTGGTACCGTGTTGCGATCGCTTCAGCCGCAGCCATGTAAACAATGGCTCCTGCCATCCATGCGAGTCCGAGAGGGTGGGCCAGGACGATGAATGGCGCGAGCGCCAGCGGAATCAACCTTTCCCACTTTTCTCCGCGCCAGAAAAGTGCAATCCCGAAAAACGACAAACCCAGCGAGAGGTAGTAATTGAAAAATCCCATCTCAAACGTGTATCCGTAGGCAATCATCGCAAAGAGAGGAACCAAAAACCACGGAACTCTCTCGCTGGCGGCGGCGACCAATGCGAATGCACCCCAAAAGAAAATCAGCACGCACACGGATACGGCGAGCTTCTCCGTCACCTGCAGGCTAAAGAACTTTCCCAATAAACTCACCAGCAGATCGAAGAGAACGTTGTTCCACCGCGAATCGAGCCACAAGCCGGTTACCTGGCCACGCTCGATCAGTTGGGCGAGCCACGCGTTGTACATATGGCTGGCAAGATCGCCCGCAGCAATGTGTCTGTGCCAAATGCAGGGAACCAATAAGAGCGCCGATATGGCAACGATTTTGAAGTAATTCCGGCGCACGAAAAGCGCTGAAATTACAAAAGCGGAAGAGGCTGTTTCGGTTTTTTCTACAGAAAGTTGCGAGCGGGCAGCGTTCGCGTTAAGCGTCTTGATCGGGCTTCGGAGCGTAAGGATATTTGGGAGGTTTGTGCATGTGCGTAGTGCGATATTCATCTAGCTCGGCATCCGTAAGATCGAAATGAGTATCCGGTGGATGATTTTCGGCGGCTGCGAGTTCACGGTGAAGCCTGTGCGAACAAATGTCCGGGGCATCCTGATATCGAACACGTCGAGTATTGAACGCTTCGTTCGGAATGGAAAGCGTGAATTCGCGCGGTTCCGTCTGCGGTTCTCGAACCGTAAAAGTATATTCGCGCGCTGACGGCTTGGACTGGAAACCGACGAACTGGACGATGATCTGCGCCGTCATTTCGCTCCAGGCAAAGCTACCGCGGGCACGATTCCGGCTACCGCTTTCTTGGCGCGCCTTGCACGTTTACGCTTGGGAGGCGTGCCTTCGGCAATTTCCACCACCATGATGCTGGTGACGAATTTCTTCATGCCGTGAAGGTCGAAATCGATTGAAGTGCGGTCGTGATCGGACTCCGTAATCACGCCCAAACCGTACTGAAAGTGCTTAATGTACTGTCCTTCGGGGAGTGCTTTCAACGGGGCTCCTGAGACCGAAACTGCGTATGCGAAAAAAAAGGGCGAACCGGTTTTTGCCGGTCCGCCCTTCTTGACTAGAGGCTGGTTACGTTCGCAGCCTGCAGGCCCTTGGGGCCACGGGTCACTTCGAACTCAACCGCTTGGCCTTCGTTCAGCGATTTATACCCTTCCGCCTGAATCGCGGAAAAGTGGACGAAAACGTCCTCGCCGGACTGGCGCTGG
>Ga0209420_1000296_pt1 | contig 28143 bp, 29 predicted proteins | sample BlaSpr_A8_OM1_O1_FD_187972 | JGI IMG/M metagenome (GOLD analysis project Ga0209420, IMG submission 187972) | Forest soil microbial communities from Thunder Bay, Ontario, Canada - Black Spruce, Ontario site 2_A8_OM1_O1 (SPAdes) (version 2) | ecosystem: Environmental > Terrestrial > Soil > Boreal...
GCATCGGCCGTAGCGTCTACGAGCGCGAGCACAAGCGCCTGCACGGTCGTTATCTCTACCAGGAGTAGCGAGAAAGCAATCGAGGCGCGCGTGGCCCTTGGTATTGCGACTGGCTCTGCAGAGCCAGTCGAAGGATGCGCCCGGCGAGAATCGAACTCACGACCCACTGCTTAGAAGGCAGTTGCTCTTTCCACATGAGCTACGGGCGCATCGACTTCATTTTAAAGCGAGTTGGCAGTGAGTCGAAAGCAGTGATTGGATTAATGTGACCCTCTACGGGGTCTCAGACACTCAGTCCATTTTTTCTTATCGTCCGGTGGGCGAACTCTCTAGTTAGCGTTTGCCCCATCTCTCGAGCTTCAGAATTCTCCTTGTGAACAGCCCGGCAACAAAACCAGGGAATCCGACTTCCTTCAATTTACCTTTCACATGCGTCTGCATTTGTTTGACCGTGATGTCAGGCGCGGTGAATCGTCCGCCTTCGTAACAGTGCGAGCAATACTTGGCGCTCTTCGATCCGTCGGCGTTTGTCCCTCCCCCGCCCTCATCACGGGCTAAGGGCATGCCACACGATTGACAATGCTTGAAGGATTCGCGGAGCGTCACGGTAAACACCTCGATCTCTTGGCCACCTGGGTCTCGCCGCGACGGGGGCTCAGATTGATTCTCAATGTCCAAATCTACCGGCTATCCAGCCGATGATAAGCCCCCCGAGGGCACCTGTTCCCAGGATCGGAGCGACAGCCTTTGTAATGATGGCGTCGGGAAGACTCAGCAAGATGCCGATGAACAGTCCGACGGCCCAGCCGGGCCAAGGCAGACGGATATTTAGAATCACGAATCCTATGGCGAACCGAGCGATGAACGCCCCGAGCATGGCTGCCCGCTTGTCGGGGAAACTCATGGGGATCATGAGCGCAACATCAATGCCGCCGAAGATCAAACCACAAAGTACACCCAACCAGATTCTCGACATCCTACATGTCCTTCCAATATGGTTGCAACACTCTACCACATGTGTTTATCTTTGCAACCAGGCATATGGATTCAACTCGTACTGTTTTGTTTGGCATCTTCGTTGTAGCGGGGCGCAAAATGACGGCAGCTCAAGTTATCGCGCTTGCAAGGACGCTTGGTATTTCGGCAACGAACGTGAAGAGCCACCTTACGCGAATGGTTGCAGACGGAGCGCTCCGACGATCAGGTCCGGTCCGCCAAGCACACTATTGGCCATCGCCGAACCAGGCAAGGGTGGTTGAGGACATAGTTGCGCGCCTGCAGAAAACTCCGTCACAACGCTGGAACCGAACATGGCTCATTTTGATTCCGCGTACCTCGTCAAGTCGTGGACGCAGGGAACAACTCCGAGCGTCTTTATGGTTCGATGGCTTCCGGCCCTGGGCGGCAAACACCTTCGTTAGGCCTGCATGGCCGGAGCGTTGGGCGCTGAACCGGGCACGCCAACATCTCGCGAACACCGGCGGACTGTGTGCGCGTGGCACGCTCGTTGGTGCCATTGGCGTGGCCGACGTCAGCGCCATCTATGGTTTGGATTCGCTGGATCGCGAAGCACGCCGACTCGCGCGCTGGATTAGCCATAGGCGAATCCCAAAAGGCTCGGGAGACGATGCGTTCGCGGCACGATTAAGAGTTGGCGGGCTCGTTGCGCGCTTGGTCGGACACGATCCACGGCTGCCTCCGGTTCTCTGGGACGGACGAAACGGCATGGAGGAACTAGTGCGTGCGTTTCGCCGATTCGAGGCGCGAATTGCCCCGCTGGCGCAGCGCTTTTTGGATCATGTACTGGGACGACGTTCTTCTGCGGGCAGCGGGAGGATTCGGTCTGTACCTAAGGGCCGTTCCGTGTTGAAGACAACTGAGGAGGCAAGGAATGGCTAACCAGCGCGACGCTTTTGCGGTAGCGGGGCCAGTTTCGCGTCAATTGTACAAAAGGCTGCTCGATGCAATGGAACCGCTCGGGGGGTTCCGCGAAGAGATGAAGAAAACGTCGGTTCATCTGGTTCGTGGCTCGGCGTTCGCCGGTGTTCATCCACGAAAGCAACACCTGTTGCTCACCATCAAGGCCAAGAAGCCCATCCGAAGCACCAGGGTTTTCAAGACGGAGCAGGTCTCGAAGAATCGCTGGCATCTGGAGGTAGAGCTTGCGACCGAGAAGGACATCGATGGCATGTTACTGGGTTGGCTGCGCGACGCTTATGACCTCTGCCCGTGAGCATCTACCGAGAGACAAGTTCAACTCGTGGCGATCCTAGTTGTCTTATTCCGGGCGAGTTGTCGCGTACCTGGAAACTATCAGGAGACCCGTCGTGGGAAGCTCAGGAGACAGCGCTCAGGCGTCACTCAGAGGCGTATGCCGTAAATAGACGAGGCAGACGGCCAGAACTGCTGATCGCCGAGGCAGCGATACAAATTCGGTATAACTTCGGTATAACTGGGGGCGAGATTTCAGGAGAGAGAACCTGTAAGCGACGCTCAGCAAAAGCTTTGTAAGATTTGCCTTCTTTGTTGGAAGGCAGACGCCTTTTCCAATTGAGTTACGCGGGCTCTCCTGGTTTTAAAGATTTCGCTCCTTCCCAATTTGTCCCCAAGCTTTTGATTCTGACAACATCTTTCCTGTCTGACATTGCAGGAACGATGTCCACAAGCAGAGTTGTGCGCGCTTGGCGATTGCTTCGATTGCCGCCGCCCGGACACTCCAGTCCTTATCGGATACGGCTTTCGCAAGTGCCTGGCCGCTGCGCGGGTCCGGGTCGCCGGCTAATTCTCGCGGCAGCGGCCCGCGTTGGTGCAGTGCTTCTTTTCTTCCAGGCATGCAGGGCCCTGCGGGAGCAGGGGCGCAAGTACGTTTTGCGATGGCGTGCGTATCTTCCCCGCAAGCGCTTATCATTGCCGAGAGCCGGGCGATCTATCTCCCGTGGCGGCCGGGGTGCACTTCGACGCGAGGCCCTGCGCGCCAAACCCATGGATGCGCGTACGGATGAACGTAGTAGCCGCGATTCACCCAAACACGACTCCACGGCGTGCGATCGAAATAGATGGTGTGCGCGCCCCACAGAAAATACGGATGCACCCATCCAAACGGGAAAAATCCCGCGGTGATGATCACCGCCGGTCCCCACCGAATCGCTCCGCCGACGAAAAATCCCGGGGCGGGCGGACCAAACACCACAAACGGGTCGTAATAGGGCACATAGATGTATGCCGGATTGACCGGCAAGATCTCCACATAGCCGTCGGTTTCGACGACGTTACAATACGGATTCGTCTGCAAGTAGCCGTACTTGCGCGCCTGCTTGCGCAGACGCTGCACGGCGTCCATGACGTCCCCGCGCTGCGCGAGCACGGCGTTGCCAAGCTGCTCGATCCACGCCGGGTCTTTCGCCATCATGTCAAGCACCGACGGAAACGGGATCAACGCGAGTACGCTCGGGTCCCACTGCAAATTATCTTCACGAATCGCGTTGGCAAGCGCTTCGCCTTTGAGGTTGCTATGCTCGTCGGCCCACGCGGCGGCCTCGGGAATTTCGTTGCCATAGGTGGACGCCGTCAGGATTTGTGCAAGCAGCGGATCGGGATACAGCGCGATGCGGCTAACGAGATTTTCCAATTGTTTCTCGGTGAGCGGCGGGCCAGGCGGCGCAGGCTCGGGAGCGGCCGGCACCGGTGGAGGAGGCGGGGGCGGCGCGTTCTGCGCCGTCGCTCGAAATGCGAGAAGCGCCGTGAGCGAGAGGAGGAGGAAGAGCTTCGCGAATGGAATTGTGCAAATCGAATTGCAGTGAAATTTGGGACGTGTGACGAGGTGCGCGCGATTCTCGACGGCGTCATTTGCGGGCGCACTATGCTTGGCCGATGTCATACTGTTCCTCCTCTAGGAGCAGGTGGCGGATTGCCAAATCCAGTGCATCGCATCTATCGCTCCAAATCGGACAGAATTTGCGGGAGGGGCGCCAAGTGTCCATGCACAAAACGGTTAAAGAGATTTGCAGGCGATGGCACGGGCACGAACGCACTGGAAGAAACCATCCGGTGTCACCCCGCTGACAGTGATCCGTCAATTACGGGCCGGTAGACGCCAAGCCGGCGCATCTTGTAAAGCAACGTCGTGCGTCTCACTGCGAGTTGCGCGGCGGCACCTTGAGGGCCGCCGATCACCCACTCTGTATCCCCCAGAGCTTGCAATATATGCCCGCGTTCGGCCTCCGCCAATGATCGAGGTTTCGACGGGGCCTCTTTCCCAACGCGCTTCGCGTCAGGAAATTCAGGCGCGTGAAGAACTCGGTCTGACGACAGAATCACGCATCGCTGCTGTTGAAGCCCTGCGGCGATTTCGGGAACTGAAGAAAAAGGCAGACTTTCGGGAACTAGTGCGCTATGCGCGCATTTGCCGTGTGGAGAGGATCATGCGCCCCTATCTTGAGGCTACGCTGTGAGTAAACGAGATATCGGGGCTTCCGTGCGTCAGCGCTTGCTAAATCAAGCACACGAACAGAGGAGGCCTTTACGGCAATGACCGATGCAAAGTCTGTGGAGTTCTAGTATTACATCATTGTCTATACTCCTCGTCATAACCATGGGACAATCCCAGTGCGGTCCGGCGCAGTGGATTCTTCGGGGCACCGTAGGCCCGGGCCCAATAGATGAAGTTAGAGGGAGGGCTGAACAAATCCTCGGATAGTGGGACTCAGAGCGGAGGACTCCCTGGCAAAAAACTTCCCCTTCCCGCGCTGCCCAGAAGAAGTCTCTGATGCAATCAATGTATTTCTGCCAGCGCAGAGGAAGACAACAGTTGCAGTTAATTCTCTACGCCACGACACGAACTGGCCAGTTGGATATACCTACGCCTTCCTAGCAAAATTCCTCGGCAAGAAGCTCTCTACCACCAGAAGCTACCTTGAGAATTTAAAGCAGTCTGCCACTACTAATCGCCTCGTGCGGGCGGCTCCCTTCGAATCAGAAACTAGTCCCTTTCGTATCCGGATGCGACTCAGTCGCAACGGAAAATACATGCGGCAGGCCGGCAGAGAAACGTCGCGCGGCTCGCGCACCATTCAACTCAATTAACGAGCCGTTACTTGGAGATCTACCATGAAATTCCTCGATAGCCTTTTTCTCTCCATCGATTTCATGCCCCACGGCTATTGCTATTTATGGAAGCCGGGCCTGATCTGGCTCCACGCGGTCTCGGATTCCCTGATTGCACTTGCTTATTTTTCCATTCCGGTGACCCTTATATATTTCATCCGCAAGAGGCGAGACCTGCCTTTCAATTGGATGTTCGTCAGTTTTGGAATGTTCATACTGGCCTGCGGCACGACGCATATCATGGAGGTGTGGACACTTTGGCATGGCACGTACTGGCTGTCCGGTGCGATCAAAGCCGTCACGGCCATGGCCTCGGTCCCTACAGCAATATTGCTGGTCCACTTGGTCCCTCGGGCGCTGGCGCTCCCCAGCGCGCAAGCGATGAAGCTTGAGATCGCCGAACGCGAACGTGCACAGGAGGCACTACATCGGACCAAGGACGAACTGGAACTTCGGGTATTAGAGCGGACAGCGGAACTGAGGAGAGCCAATGAAGAACTGGTCGCCGAGATCGCGCAGCGCAAGCAGGCGGAGGACGCTCTACGAGAACGAGAGAGGCTGATTCACGCGATTCTGGATAACAGTCCGGCTCTAATTTTTCTCAAAGACAGAGAAGGGCGCTACCTGCTGATCAACAAAGAATACGAAGAAACGTTTGGGGTGACCCAAGAGGAGATAAGAGGAAAGAAGGATGAGCAGGTTTTCCCCGCGGAGCATGCCACGGCATTTCGAGCCAATGACCTGCGAGTCCTCCAGACGGGAGTTCCGGCGGAATTCGAGGAGGAGGCCTTGCAGGACGACGGGCCGCACACGAGCTTTGTCCACAAGTTTCCGCTGCTGGACGCCGAAGGGAAAATATATGCAATAGGCGGTATTGCCACTGACATTACCGCGCGTAAGCGGGCGGAGAAGGAATCGGTGGCTTTGAAGGATGAACTGGCCACCGAGCTAGTGGCCATGGCCCGTCTCCACGAGTTCAGCACTCGGTTGCTGTCGAAGGCTGAACTCAGGGAACTCCTGGAGGAAGCTCTGAGAGCCACTATCGTGCTGCAAAACGCGGACTTCGGCAACGTTCAGCTTTACAACCCAGAGACCAAGACGTTAGAGATTGTCGCCCATCGGGGCTTTCAACAAAACTTTCTGGATTATTTCAGCAGTGTGAGTGATACCGGAGCCGCGTGTGGCCGGGGCTTACAACGGCGAGACCGAGTTATCATCGAGGACGTTCTGGCCGATCCCGACTTTGAGCCGCACCGTCAGATCGCCGCCTCCGCGGGCTTTCGTGCCGTGCAGTCCACGCCGTTGTTCAGCCGTAGCGGAGAACCACTGGGCATGATATCCACACACTTCCGTCAACCCCATCGTCCGTCCGAGCGGGAATTGCGATTCACCGATCTCTATGCGCGACTGGTGGCAGAGCTGATGGAGCGCCAACGGGCCGAGGCGGCGCTACGCGCGAGCGAGGAACGCTTCCGCCACATGGTCGAGGGCATAAAGGATTACGCCATCTACATGCTGGACCTCGACGGGCGTGTGATTGCGTGGAACGTCGGCGCTGAGCGCATGAAGAACTATTCGAGCCAGGAAATCCTTGGCCGTCATTTCTCCCGCTTTTATGAACCACGCGACGTTGAGTTGGGCAAACCTAAACGGGCACTCAAGGAGGCTGCGGTCGCAGGCCGCTTTGAAGAAGAGGGTTGGCGCGTGCGGAAGGATGGATCTCGATTCTGGGCCAATGTCATCATGACGGCCGTGAAAGATGAAGCCGGCAAACTCCAGGGTTTTGTGGAAGTGACCCAGGACATGACCGAACGCAAACGAGCCGAGGAGGCATTGCGCGAAAACGAGGAACGCTTCCGGAGTTACTTCGAACTGGGTTTGATCGGGATGGCAATGACCTCGCCGACCAAAGGGATCCTCGAAGTCAACGACGAGCTCTGCAGCATTCTGGGCTATGAGAGGAGTGAGTTGCTGAAAAAGAGCTGGGCAGAGATGACGCATCTGGACGATCTCGCCGCCGATGTTGCGCAGTTCAACCTTGTCTTAGCCGGTGAGACGGATGGCTATACCCTGGACAAAAAATGGATTCGCAAAGATGGCCGCGTCATTGACACGATCATGTCGGCCAAATGCCTTCGGTGCGCCGACGGTTCTGTTGACTATTTCGTAGGATTTGTTCAGGACATTACCGAACGTAAGCGTTCGGAGGAAGCGCTGCGAGCGGCCCACGCCGAACTGGCGCACATGGCGCGGGTGAGCACAATGGGGGAACTTGCCGCGTCTATCGCCCACGAGGTGAATCAGCCTCTAACGGCCATCGTAGCCAATGGCGATGCTGGTATGCGGTGGCTCAGCCAAGTCCCGCCGAACACGGATGAGGCGCGAAACGCGATGAAAGAAATGGTGGTGCAAGGCCATCGCGCCAGCGATGTGATCGGTAGAATTCGGGGCCTAATAAGGAAAGCCCCGCCGAACCTCTCGACCTTCGGCGCAAATCAATTGATCGAGGACGTGCTCGTCCTAACGCGTCAGCAAGTGGCGGAGCACGGCATCACCGTGAGGGTCGAACTGGCGTGCGACATCCCCTCCATTTCAGGCGATCCCGTGCAGCTACAGCAAGTGCTGGTGAATCTTATTCTCAATGCCATCGAGGCTACGAGTGTGAAAAAGGATGGCGCTCGTGAGGTGGTTCTCACGTCCCAACGCCAAGGGGTAAACGAAATCGTGATCGCGGTCCATGATTCCGGAAAGGGCGTTGCCCCCCAGGATATGGATCAGTTGTTCCGTCCCTTCTTCACGACCAAAGCTGGTGGGATTGGCATGGGACTAGCCATCAGCCGGTCTATTATTGAAGCGCAAGGCGGCCGTTTGTGGGCGACATCCAACGAAGGAATTGGTGCGACTTTTCAGTTTTCTTTACCGGCACTTGGGGTCGCCTGACATGGCAGAGCAAGAGCCAATCGTGTACATCGTGGATGACGATTCCGCCGTCCGAAACGCCATGGATAGCCTCATTCGCTCGGTGGGTCTGAAAGTGCGCACATTCGTCTCCGCCGATGAATTTCTGCGCACGAAGCTGCCAACCGTTCCGGGCTGCCTGATCCTCGACGTACGAATGCCAGGAAGGAGCGGCATCGATCTCCAGACCGAATTGCTTAAACTGGATAATCCGATCGCCATCATTTTCATCTCGGGTCACGGGGATGTCCCCATGGCGGTGCGAGTGATGAAAGCGGGCGCCGTGGAATTTCTCATCAAGCCGTTTCGTGACCAGGAACTGCTGGACGCGATTCAGCAAGCGATCGGGCGCGACCGTGTTCGGAGGAACGAGTATGCAGAGGTAAGTCAGCTGCGTGAGCGTTTCAGTTCTCTGACGCCACGCGAGCGCGAAGTCATGCAGTTCGTCGTGACCGGCTTGCTCAACAAACAGATCGGGGCGAAACTTGGTACCAGCGAGACGACAATCAAGCTGCAGCGCGGCCAAGTGATGCACAAAATGCTGGCTGAGTCCGTCCCGGAACTCGTCCGAATGGCTGCCAAGCTGGGATTGCCAAGCTGATTTTTCTGCGGGCCGGTGATTTGGCCTCCTGGTCTTTTCATAATCTAGGAAGCTGTGCGCGTCGGTCGGCTCGGCGTTGGCGCAATTCGACAAGAAACCTTGTCGGGTGGCACAAAAAATGGGTTTTCCTGTAACAGCCCTTCAATGATCACCATAGGATGCGTTCTCACGATGTCCATCACCTGTCCAGCATTGAACTTGCTGCAATCGTAGGTGCACACCACTACGTCTCTATATCGCGGCAGGATGGGATTCAAACGGGACGGGTCTCGTATTCAATCAAGCCGTTGACTCCGGGCAGGGCCTTGCTCGATGTCTACGTGGTAGGTACCCGGCTGCATAACGGTGAGAACGCCATTGGGTGTGTCAATTTCGACAGTCTCGCCAGAAGGAAGCTGATAGACGGTGAGCCGCAGCGTCCCCTGCTCAAGGCCGAGTTGCAGGACTTGATCATTCAGATTGGTGACGGTCAGGTCTGTCCGCTGGGAAAGCCGAACTGTGTAACAAAGAAATCTTTTCGTTCTCAGCCTCATGGCTTCACCTTGATCTCTGAATGGATGAACGACAAAGCGAGCCGTTCGTGATGGCTACTGGCACTCCTTAGTCCACGGGTCGTAGCCGCCCGCGGAGCCGTTCGACTTCCGTAGGCTCTCGATGCGCTCGCGCATGTCTAGAACTGCGGCGATTCCCGCCAGGTTGATTCCCAGGTCACGGCTCAAGCGAGCAATGCGTCGCAAGCGTTCCAGAGACGATCGTGGAAACATCGGGCCGGACCAAGTTCTGATGGCCGGTTCGATCAAGCCGAAGCCGAGGAATTTCTCAACACGCTTGGGCTGCAAGGAGGCTGCTTTGGCCAGATCCTCGACCGAAAGCAGCGAATACGCTCCATGCGAAGGAACTACGGAGTTGGCTTTCTCGACTATCGGGTATCTCTCTTCGGAGATTCGTGTAGTCAAACGAATCGACTTCGACTTGTGCATGTTCGAATAAACTTGCGGCTGTGTTCCTCGTTTCGTTTGACAGTTAGAGTCAAATTGCATAGCGCCTCTGTCCTGGGCCACGTCAAAGCTACCGTGAGCCACGCGATAAACTCAAGGGCATGCGCCGGTCCAAATATGGTTGAATGAATGGAATGCCGATACATGTTTGAGGCTCAAACAGTTAGCATGCTGAGGCAGATTGACGTACTTCAGACTCGGCCAAACAGGTTTTGCAGTTTGACAAGATGCCGACAGTCACCCGTCAGCGAGCGGCCGAGAGATACCGAGCCGTCGCATCTTGTCCAGGAGCGTCGTGCGCTTGACGTCGAGTATGGTCGAGGCGCCGTGCGGACCGCCGACGACCCACTCCGTTTCCCGAAGCGTCTGCAGGATGTGTTCACGTTCAGCTGCTGCAAGCGTTCGCATTCCAGCTTTTGCGGGCGATTTGGCGCGATTGAATTCTTCGATCGGCATATAGAGGATCGTATTCGTCGACAGAATGACGGAGCGCTCGATGAAATTCTGCAGTTCGCGTATGTTGCCTGGCCATGAATAGCCAGCTAGCACAGCCATGTCTTCCGCGCGTATTTTCTCGATTCGTTTGTTCATGCGCTTCGCATACATTTTGGCGAAATGCCAAGCAAGCTTAGGAATATCCGCGGAGCGGTGCCGAAGGGGAGGAATTTGAATCGGAAAGACATTAATCCGGTAGTAGAGATCGTTGCGAAACCGGCCCTGCTCCACCATCTGGCCGAGGTCCCGGTTCGTAGCGGCCACCAACCGAAAGTCCACATGAATTGTCCGGCGGCCGCCAAGCCTTTCAAATTCCTGCTCTTGTAGAGCTCGCAAGAGTTTCGGCTGGAGCTCGATTGGAAAGTCTCCTATTTCGTCTAGAAACAGAGTTCCTTTGTCCGCCTGTTCGAAACGGCCGAGATTCTGAGTAATGGCTCCGGTAAACGCACCCCGCTCATGTCCGAAAAGTTCGCTTTCGAGCAATCCAGCTGGAAGGGAAGCACAGTTGGTGCCAACAAAACTACGGTTGCGTCGCGAACTCAGCCGATGGATGGTCTTGGCTACCAACTCTTTCCCAGTACCCGTTTCACCAAGAATGAGTACGGCCGAGTCCGTTGCGGCCACGGTTACCACTTGCTGCAGCACGTGCTTCAGGCTCGGGCTTTCGCCAACCATTTCCTTGGCAAAGTCAACTTGCTCCTCCCCGAGCATCGTTAGTCTCCGGGTCGCCTCGTCCGCCACGAAGCTTTCCCGATTCGGAATTATGCCAATGGTTCCAGACATGGTGTCCTCGATTCTATTCTCGACCTGACTAAACTCTCTGTTCTATACAGCGACCATTACATCCACGAAGTTTCTAAGGAAATCGGAGTAAACCGGTTTCTCGATGTCATCATTTGAAGACACCAAGGCTGCGTCCCGGGAAGAGTCTGGCTGCCCTAACCCAGAGTTGTGCGAAGCGCCTCCAAGAGAGCGTCGCTATGAATCGGCTTATAAAAGAAGCCCGCCGCACCGTGTTGCAAGGCACGCTCGCGAAGGCCCTGATCAGAGTTCGCGGTTATGAAAATTACCGGAACAACATTACTGTCTTCCGTCAGTCGGCGTTGTAGGTCAAGTCCACTCATACCCGGCAGCTTCACGTCCAGGATGAGGCAGTCCAATTTCGTTGACTGACTGGATTCGATCAACTCCTCCGCCGAACTGAACGCCGTCGCGTCGAGTCCCACCGATGCCAGCAGGTTGCACAATGCGTCCCGAACTGCCTGATCGTCATCCACGATTCCCACTACGCTACGCGAATTGGCTGTTGGCCCCATACTTCACTCCTTCCCAAACGATTACGTTGCACGCAGTCTATTGCCGCTGCAAATTAGGACGCAATCACCCGCTGGGACGGAGTTCTAATCCTTTTGGCAGGTATATTGAACCGTTCGGCTAGGAGTAATAGGCCCGAAAAGAGTTGAGAATGGGTTTTTAGCTTAGGGGCACACCGGTTCTCGGCTGTCGTTCCGTTGATATCCTGCTTCGCTGTGTAATCCCAGTCGGCGGCACCGATGGTCTCATCGTCATCGATCACAAGGTTTGCTGGCGCTTCGGCGTTTAGGCAGAGTCCCTCTCGACCAGGAGCGACGTGAACTGAAGATTGGCATCGGGGCTCACGGCGATTGTCCAGGAAAGAACAAAGTTTGAATGTCTTGTGAAGTTCACGACGTTGGCGACGTGCGTTGGTGTCGGCATGTGTCGGATTACCGTCGTTCCTTCTGGTGTGTATCTCACTTTGAATGGGGAGACGGCGGCCGTGCTCTCGCCACTAACTAGCGCACCTCCAAGATGATAGCCAGTAGGGCGAGTGCAAATCCCGTGCTGGAACGAAAGTTGCTCCACCACTTACGTCCAACGCCAAAAAGGGAGGCTGTCCCATCGATGCCCAACAATCTAACTAATACTGACGTGATTTGACTCACATCATCGGCCATCGATATTGAGCGAATTCCGCTGAACGACCGTAATCGATTGACGGACACGAAGATACTCAGACTACTTCCAACAAATTCTGCGTTGGAAGTAAAGCTTCTTTCTACTCGCCGAGCTAAGAGAAAGCAGTAACCCGATTGCTTTGGAACAAGAGGATGAGCCAAATGCCGCGCACCGGACAAAGACCAGAGTCGTTCCCTCATGCTTGGACTGCAGGGCGAATGGCGGCCTCAAGGTCTCACCCTCGGCCAAACAATTCAGAATCGCGCTCGCAGGCATTACGGATGCTCGTCGGCAGGGCAGAAGGAGCGGCGGCACGCGAAGAGTGGCAGCTCGTTCGCCGGGCACGGGCCGGAGATGCCGATGCGCTATCGACGCTCTTCACCCGAAATAAGACGAGGCTCTACGGGACAGCTTATTCGTTGCTTCGCAATAAGGAAGATGCGGAAGATGCGCTGCAAGACGGACTGCTACGCGCATATCTGCATCTTGGGTCCTTCGAGGGCCGCGCGAGATTTTCGACCTGGCTTACCCGGATTGTAATCAACTCTGCCCTAATGAATCGCCGCCGGATTCACGCTCATTCACCGTTGCCGCTCGAAGAATACGTTGCCAGCGACGACATTCATTGGACCGCCGTGGCCATCGATCGCGATCCTGATCCGGAGCAACTTTTGGCGCAAAGCCAAACTTGGGCCGCTGTTGAAAAGGGGATCAACAAGCTCTCGCCTTTGCTTCGTTCGGCTCTTCTGCTTCGTGACGTGCAAGATCTTTCCACTCGCGAGGCGGCAACAGCGTCCAGAGTGAAGCCAAACGTCATTAAATCGCGGCTACTGCGTGCGCGACGGCGTTTGGCAACCTTGGTCACAGCCAGAAAACGGTTTGCATCCCGGCCGCGCCCAGCTAAGTCATCAGTTCTGCAGGGCTAGGCCAGGATGGGTGGATTCAAAACACCGAGAGGAGCAACGCAAATGACTGATCTGGAACTGAAAAGGAATGTGGAATCAGAACTCAATTGGGAGCCAAGTGTAAATGCAGCGGAAATCGGTGTGGCTGTCAAAGACAGCATCGTCACCCTGACGGGGCACGTCCAGAGTTACTGGCAGAAGATTGCGGCGGAGCGCGCGGCAAGCCGCGTTTCCGGCGCGAAAGCTGTAGTGAACGAGCTGGAAATTCGGTTGCCAAGTTCGAGCGAACGCACGGACGAGGATATTGCCCGGGCGGCCGTAAATGCCCTCACCTGGTCTATTTCCGTGCCGGCGGACCGGATTAAGGTCAAGGTATCGAAAGGTTGGATCACGCTGGAAGGAACCGTCGAATGGCAATACCAGAAGGCAGTCGCGGAGAAAGCAGTGCGAGACCTGGTCGGAGTTAAAGGCGTGGTCAATCTTGTGGACGTAAAACCGCGAGCGAGCACGGTTGAGGTGAAAGCGGCCATCGAGGCGGCCCTGAAGCGCAGTGCCGAAGTGGACGCCAGCCACATCAAGGTCGAGGCCGATGGAGACAAAGTTACCCTGCGCGGCACGGTCCGCTCAAGGTCTGAACGCGAGGAAGCTGAGCGCGCTGCGTGGAGGTCACCGGGCGTCCGCAGTGTCGACAACCGAGTCGCGGTCGGCACAATGACAGCGGCAGCATAGAAAGCTCTGTCAACGGACTCTTTCTCAAACGACAGACCGAGAATCACATTATTTTGCATCCACAACTTCAGAATCATCAATGGGGATCACAAACTTAGCAATAAGGAGAAAATCGATGGCCAATCTCGTGAAAAGGGAACATCTGTTCAACGAACTGTCCGAGCTGAGACATACTTTTGATCGCCTCTTTAGCCGCGTGCTGAATCATTCGACCTCCACCGACGAACCTGAGGCACGGCTGATTTTTGCCGTGCCCCCCATCGAGGCTTGGGTCGACAACGACAAAAAGGAATACCACCTGAGCATTGCCGTGCCCGGAGTGGATCCGAAAGAGGTTCAACTCAACGTCCATGGCAACAATCTGACGATCAGCGGAGAGCATAAGAGCACCGACAACGGAAAGAACGCCGACTACCTGCATCAGGAGTTTTCCTATGAGCGCTTCGCTCGCAAGATAGTGCTCCCCGAAGGCGTGGAGACCTCCAAACTTACGGCCGAATACAAAGACGGCGTTCTCGAAGTTACCGCGCCTCTCAGCGAGTCCGCGCTGCCGAAAAAAATCGAAATCAAAACGGAAACAAAAGCGAAGGGAGCTAGTGCCTGATTAGCACCGAGTTTTCGGTCCCGTTAGTACAAAAATCGTAGATTAATCACGAAAAGAGAGTCTACTCATGAGTTCGGGATCCGCCGTTACGATGAAGCCGGTGCCGTGCGTGGCGCAAGCAAGACCCATGGCCATCGCCAGAGCCATGGAAAAGGCGCGCGAGGTCTATGAATCCATCTCTCGCCGAGCGTTCGAACTCTTCCAGAGCCGTAAACAAAAACACGGTCGCGACCAGGACGACTGGCTCCGGGCGGAATCTGAACTACTTCACACGGCGCATCTCGATGTGGAAGACTGTGATGACGCAATCGTCGTACGTGCGGAGGTTCCCGGCTTCCGCCCGGATGAACTCGAAGTGTGCGTGGAACCATTCCGAATCACGATCGCCGGACGCCGTGAAACCACGGCGTCCCCCACAATTCGAACAATTCTTTTCAGCGATCGCTGCTCCGATCAAGTCTTCCGCGTTATCGACGTTCCCATTGAGCTCGATTCAAAGGCCGTACGCTCTTCGCTGAGGGATGGCGTCCTCGAACTAGAAGTACCGAAGGCCTCTGCGCTATCCATCGTCCCGATTGCCGTCGCAGCATATTCGATGCTGCGTGCCGAAGACCATCAAAGATGGGCAGCGGTACTCGACCCATTCTCCGAAAACGGTAATAGCAACAGCAAGCAGGAGAACAGGACCACTCTCTAGTCTTGAGAGTTAAACGGCCGCACAGCCGACACTCGAATGGCGGAGGATAAAATGAGAAAGGGCTGCTACGCTCTCGGACTATTTGTGGCAGTGGTGTGGACAATTGCGTTGCCGAAGGCCGAATCGCAAGAGCCGGCCTCAGGCGGTGTCGCGGTGCACATGGTCGTCACCGCAGAAGCGCATCACGGCAAAGAAGTTCCGGACGTTCACAAAGACGACGTGATGGTCTATCAAGGGCGCGAGCGAAGACAGGTGGCGGACTGGACGCCCCTTCGCGAGGAACACGCGGCACTTCAACTCTTTATCCTGCTGGACGATTCTTCTCACGTAAGTGTGGCCTCGCAGTTTGAGGAAATCCGCCACTTCATCAACTCCCAGCCGCCAACGACGGCGATTGGAATTGGCTACATGCGAGACGGCACCGTTGATATAACGCAGAATTTGACCACAGAGCATGCCTTGGCAGCCAAAGCTCTGCGTCTTCCGGTGGGCCACCTCGGGGCATACGCCAGCATTTATCTTTCGATCGGTGGCCTGATCAAGCGCTGGCCCGAAACTCCCGTGCGCCGGGAAGTTCTGGTTATCTCCGATGGCATCGACTATTTCGGCGGCGTTGGCCCCGCTAATCCGTACGTTGACGCCGCCATTGAGCAAGCGCAGAAGGCTGGCGTCCTCATCTATGCAATTTACGCCACTGGTGTGGGCCACTACGGCCACAGTCTCTTTCGCATGAACTGGGGACAAAACTATCTTTCTGAAATGGCGGAGGAGACCGGAGGCGAAGCTTACTTCCTTGGCTCCGAAACGCCGGTTTCGTTTGCGCCATATCTCGACGATCTTAGCCAGCGCCTGACTCACCAATATTTGCTTGTCTTCCAAGCAAAGCCGGAGAAAAAGCCGGGCGTGCAGAGTGTGCGGCTCAGAACGGAGCTTCCGAACGTAGAGCTCGCAGCCGCGGACAAAGTTTTCGTCCCTGCTGAAAAGTAAATGGAGGTCAGGTGCCTAGCCCCGTAGAGAATTACGTTGAAATGAGGGAGCTGATTCTTAAAATGGTCACCCGTTTACAACTCGCCGTTGTTTTGACTCTTTCATTCTTGCTGACCTTCGTTTTTGCTGCTCCGCTCACAGGTTTGCCCCCACAGCAGCCGACGGAAGCCACTCAACAAGCCAAAGAGCCTTCTCCACTGACTGTTCCAAGCAGACCTCCAGCGCCGCTTTACACTGGCGAACAAGGTGCACAATCTTCCGAGATCACGTTCGTTCCTCTGAGCCGTACGGTCACTGCAAAATTTCACGTTGAGGACCCGAACGGATATTTTCTTCCTAACTTGCGCCGCGAAAACTTTGCCGTATACGAAGATGGAGTCCGCCAAACAAACGTCACCGTTGAAGTTGAGCATGCTCCCGTATCGGTGGCGCTCCTCTTGGAATTTGGTGGCCGCTACCATGAGCTGAACAAGAGGCTTGCATTGGAAGTGCCCGGGATCGGACGTCAACTCCTTGAGGTCGTTGGCCGCGACGACAAGGTCGCCATCTTCAAGTACGGCACCAAGTTGGAAAGTCTCGCTGACTTCAAGAGTGGCCACGAGACACTGGAAAACATATTCGAATCGCTCAGCACGCTCGGCTTCTCCGAAGTCAACTTCTATGATTCGCTCCTCGCCGTCCTCGCCAGAATGCGCGAGGTATCCGGAAGAAAAGCCATCATCGTCGTTTCCACCGGTGTGGACACCTTTAGCAAAGCCACATTTGAGCAGGCGTTGGAAGCAGCCCGCAACTCAGCGGTTCCAATCTACGCGATTGGTCTTGGACATCTGATGCGACTCGAAGCACTGGCCTACGGCGATACAGCTCCGTTCGCGCGCATCAACTGGAATGCCGCCCAAACACAGTTGGAATCGCTCGCCAAAGCCTCGGGTGGCCGCGCGTACGATATTGAAACCGACCTGCAAATCCCCGGCATCTACGACGACATTATGGAGAATCTCCGGCTCCGCTACGTCGTCACGTACGTTTCATCCAATCCTGCAACGGCCGGTCCACCACGCTCCGTCCGCATCGATTTGGTTGACCCGAAAACAGGAGGCCTGCTGAAGATTCATGATGCCACCGGCAAACTCATTCCGGCGAAGGTTTTCGTACAAGAGACATATAGCCCAGAGGCAGCCGATGCGAAGGCATCGAGGCTGTTCGCAATTAAGCACGATCAGGAATCATTCGGTCCGTGAAATTCAACGGAGGTTTAATCATGAGCACTGCAACAGTTACAGTACCGACTCTGGTCAAGAAATCATTGGGATGGTCGATCGCGCTCAGCGCACTAATGATCATCTCGGGCATGCTTGCCATCGTTATCCCGCCCATCGCTGGAATCGCGGTCACCATCTTTGTCGGTTGGCTGCTAGTCTTCAGTGGCGTCATGCATTTTGTTTACGCATGGCATACTCGCGGAGCTGGCGGCATTGTTTTGGAATTGTTCCTCGGTATCGCTTATTCATTTGTAGGAGTCTACGTCTTGCTGCGTCCTCTGCAGGGCATGGTGTCGCTAACGCTTGCGCTTACGATCTATCTGCTTGTCGAGTCAGCCCTCGAATTCGCGCTCGCCATTCGTCTGCGGCCTTCGCCTGGATCTGGATGGCTGTTTGTCGATGCCATTATCACCGTGATTCTTGCTGTCATGATCTGGCGAACCTGGCCGTCCAGCTCCGCATGGGTACTCGGCATGCTCGTTGGAATCAGCATGCTGTTCAGCGGAATGGCGCGCTTGATGATCTCGCTTGCCGCTCGTCGCCTTATCAGCACCGTGGCTTGAGCGCCACAACTCGTTCCGGCTCGCATTTCGGCGGGCTGGCTCTGTTCCGGGGGATGATACTTCCCATGCCGCATCATGCATTGTTGAGGAACTTTCTAATTTTGGCGGGGCTCATGCTCTGTCCTCACGCTCTGCCGCAAGAGCCTTACCAAGCAGGGGCTCAGGACGCTTCGAGAGACAAAGCTTGGGACATTCTTCGCACAGGCGCGCGTGCGCCGAATTTTGACAAGCGGGCCAACGCGATCCAGTCTTTGGGGTTGACCTCCGGAGATTCTGACGCAGTGCAACTCGCCGAGGAAGCGCTACGTGACAAGGAACCAATCGTCCGGGCGTCCGCAGCCAAAGCCCTAGGCGCAATGGATTCCACGGAATCGATCCCAAGACTCCGGGACGCATTGTCCGACAAAGACATCTCTGTTTGTTTGGCCGCCGCTCATTCCTTGATTCAGCTCAAAGAAAACTCTGGCTACCAGTTGTATTTCGATGTGCTGGTCGGCGAACGGAAGGGAGGTAAAAGTCTAATTGCCGAGCAAATGAACGACCTGAAAACTCCAGCGAGGGCGATTAAATTTGCTTTTGACCAAGGCATCGGCTTTGTCCCTTACGGCGGATACGGAATGGAGGCTGTTCGAGCGTGGAAAAAACGAAGTAATTCGCCCACGCGTGCGGCGGCCGCAAGGGAGTTGGCGCATGACCCCGACCCGCGCAGCAGTCGCGCGCTCACCAAAGCACTTTCCGACGGCGAGTGGGTTGTCCGCGCGGCCGCTCTCGAGGCCATCGCCAAGCGAGGCGACCCCGCGCTACTCCCCGATGCCTCGCAAGCCATGTCGGACCGAAAAGACATTGTAAGGTTTTCTGCCGCCGCTGCCGTCGTCCAATTGGCGAGTATCGCGGCGAAGAAAAAGGCCGAAGTTACGAGCATAAACGGGGCAAATCTGCGCAAAACAGGTTACTCCAACGGAAGAGAGGGCGGCCAAGGCCGATAGCTCGGACGTGACGCTCGAACCTCAACAAAACGATCGAATTGGAGTGACAATTTACGGTCGAAACGGATCGGCGACGGCTTACGCGATTCGCGATTTTCTCCAACGCAGTGACGTCCCGTTTGAATGGATCGAGCTGAAGAATGATGAACAAGCTCGCGCCATTGGAGTGCAGGACGCCAGACATGTACAGCTTCCCATTTGCGTGTTCGCTGACGGAACCAGACTCGAGTGTCCTACCGTTCGCCAGATCACCGAAAAACTAGGTTGGTTCCGCGATCCTTCGCGGCCGGAGTACGATTTGGCGATTTACGGTGCGGGGCCGGCGGGCCTGAGCGCTGCTGTGTATGGCGCTTCAGAGGGCCTGAAAACAGTCGTCGTGGAACGCTGGGCTGTCGGCGGTCAAGCGAGCAGCAGTCCTAAGATCGAGAACTACCTCGGCTTTCCCTCAGGGATTAGCGGAGCCGATTTGGCCGAGCGAGCTCGAGAACAAGCTTGCCGCTTCGGTGCCGAGATATTGCTTTCCCGCGAGGGAGTTCGCGGAGAGTTTTCCGCCAGCAAACGCATCGTCTATCTTGCGGATGGCGCGAAGATCATCGCGCGCGCCACTATTTGTGCAACAGGTGTCCGATATCATCGTCTTGGTCTTCCCAACGAAGAAGAACTGACAGGAGCTGGCATTTATTACGGAGCTGGCGCAAGTGAAGCTGCGTTTTGTGGAGGCGAACATGTCTACCTGGTCGGCGGAGGCAACTCCGCCGCACAAGCCTCTATGCATTTTTCGGTGGTTGCAAGAAGCGTCACGATGATCGTCCGCGAAGACACCCTAAAGCAAACGGTGTCAGCGTACCTAGTGGACCGTATCCGTTCCACCAAGAATATCGAGGTGCTGACGAACGTGGAAGTGACTGCTCTCATCGGAGACAAATTCCTAGAAGCAATCAAACTGAGAAATCGCAAGACCCGCGATGAGCAAACGGTCAAGACTCATTGGCTTTTCGTTTGCATCGGTGGCGCGCCCCACACGGAATGGGCCGTGGAAGCTGGAGTCTCTCGCGATCAAGCCGGCTACCTCCTCACCGGGCCCGACTTGATGTTACGGAGTAAGCCCATCGCGGGATGGCCTCTTGATCGCAGTCCCTACTATCTTGAAACCAATGTGCCCGGTTTGTTCGCTGCAGGAGATGTACGACACGGCTCTGTGAAGCGTTTCGCCTCCGCTGTCGGCGAGGGTGCAATGGCGGTGACGTTCGTGCATCGTTATTTGGACCAAGGGTAAAGCAGCTAGGAAGGATTAGAAATGCCTGGCACTTCATTTCTAAAACCATTTCAGTCACTCGGAGCTGCCTCTGCGCTCGTCCTGATGACCGGATTCTCTTTGGCGCAGCTGCCAGGACAGCGCAACGCGGCTCCGGCTTTCAAGTCCGCACATGTAGTTTCGGCGACAGACGTTCCTTATCCGGAGCAGAGCATCGCCGTTTCCAGAACCCACGACCGCCGGTCTTCTGTCGGTATACCGGCGTTCTGCACCCCTTGTGTGCTCTCGCTCTCCGGCATTCGCCTTGCCTAACCCATTCCTCTTGAAAGCGATGAGGCGCAACCTTCTTCCCCCATGCTTGTGGAAGCGCAATTGCACCGTTTCCGTGCATGTCAGAAAGAACGACCGACATGCACAAACTCCGTATGTGAGGCGAAAATGAAAACTCGTTTTCAAAAAATCGGCCTCGGCCTCTTTTTTCTACTTTCCCTCGCGAGTCTGGCCGCAGCCGCCAAAGTATTCAGCGACTTCGATCCCAAAGCAAGCTTCTCGCAGTACAAAACCTTTAAGTGGATTAAGCGTCCACACATGGAAGATCCCCTGATGGACGATCGCATCGTTAACGGCATCAACGCAGACCTCACCTCCAAAGGGTGGACGCTCGTTGAGGACGGCGCAGACATTGGCGTGGCCGCCCACGTGGCGACACGAAAGGCACGTGATCTGGAAACGTTCTACAGCGGCTTCGGAGGTGGATGGGGCTGGCACCACTGGGGCATTGGCACGGGCATCGCCACCACACACGTGGAAACTTACACCGTTGGCACTCTCGTTGTCGACCTTTTCGACTCCCGCACAAAACAGGTCATATTTCGGGCCTGGGCCACAGACGCATTGCCCGACAATCCCAAGAAAGAAACAAAGAAGCTGGACAAGGATATCGAAAAGATGTTCAAGGACTTCCCTCCAAGGTGACTCGTGCAACCAAGAGTGTCCGCGCAGACGCATAACGAGCGAGCAAGGTGCAGGTGCATTTCTCTTTTGGACGTTGCAGTTTCCATGCGAGTGAACCGTACTGTTCAATGCGAGTGAAACCACACTCCGCACGCCATTCTTGAGGATCACACCTAAGAGAGGACTTCAGCGTTCGAGCCCAAGAGGTGCGGCTGTGCAGTACCCACGACGCATCCAGAATGGGTATCTGAGGCAAGCCAGTCATGAACTTCAGTACTTAAACCGGAGTAAACGAAACTGCACTTTCCAATCCGGAAACGAGGCGTGTTCTCGAAGATAGCCGTTTACCCGCATCAACCAATCTAATCTTCTCTCTTTTGACGAATGGTTCGCTCAGGCTGAGCGAAAACATCACTTCATACAGTGCGGGTGAGTCCTTCAAGACTGAGATAGTAACGGGGAAAAGGGCACAGCGCATTCCATCTTGGCCAGGAGTGGTTCACTCCATCAAAGGCCGTATACGTTTGCGCAGACCAACCTGTGACATCCCCACTTTGCGCTTGCGGAGGAGCGGCGGACCATACATTCCGAGTGGCCGTAGTCCGTCCAGGATCGATGCCAAGCGCACAGATAGCTTCCTACAAGCCATGCAGGAGTTATCGCGTGGTAGTCGAATTAACATGCCGATTGCCGATCGATCTCTAACAATGTTGGCGTTTCAGGGTCTGGCCGGGCATGGACGGAATGAGAGACGATTGACGCAGGGCTCTTGCTATCACCCGAGCTCCAATCGAACGGTGAAGTGGAATGTAGAACCGTGTCCAAGTTTGCTCTCGACCCAGATTCGCCCACCCATCAAGTTAACAAGTCGATTTGAAATGGTAAGACCGAGTCCGGTGCCCCCAAGCTTGCGCGTAGATGACGAATCTGCTTGCGAAAATGCATCGAAAATCAACTGCTGTTTGTCGTTTGGAATTCCAATCCCTGTATCTCGGACACTAAAATGAAAGGTCGTGCAGTCATCCCTTTCCGTCTCTTTTCGCGCTTCGACTCCAACTTCTCCCCGCTCTGTAAACTTAAGGGCGTTTCCCACCAAATTAATTAGAATCTGTCGTAATCGAGTAGGATCACCTACCACCAACCTGGGCACGCTAGGGCGAACTTTCAAGAGGAGCTCAAGGCCCTTGTTATGAGCCTTAATCGCGAGTAGCTTTATCACCCCTTCAAGGCTCTCTCGTAAATCGAAAGTGATGGACTCCAGTTCCAATTTGCCGGCCTCGATCTTTGAAAAATCTAGAATGTCGTTGATAATCATCAAGAGCGAGTCAGCAGAGGTTTTTACCATCTGGAGGTATTCGGTTTGCTCTGTGGTCATTTGCGTATCGAGCAGGAGGTCGGTTATTCCAATAATGCCGTTCATTGGCGTTCGGATTTCGTGACTCATGTTCGCGAGGAATTCGCTCTTTGTCCGATTTGCAGCTTCTGCGGCTGCCCTGGCGAGTTTCATCTCTTCCAGCGCTTTCTTGCGGTCGGTAACGTCTTCAGCAATACCAACAATGCGGCCCAACTTGCCCTGCGAGTCCCGAACGGGAAAGCTACGTGCGTGAATCCAACGGACCGATCCATCAGGCCGACGCATCCGGTACTCCATGGCCGTTGCAACGCCTCGCAGGGACTGTTCAAAAACGTCTACTACCTGATGGCGATCTTCCGGATGAACCAAGTCGATCCAAGCATCGACACGGTCGTAAAGTTCCTGACGGGGTCTTCCGGCAACTTCCTCGTAAGCCGGGCTGATATAAGCCATTGTCGGTGGATCTGGCGTTATGATGAAAAAGACTTCGCGGATGTTTTCCGCCAACTGGCGAAACATTTCCTCACTTTGCTGTAGGGCGTACTGTGCTCTCCTGCGCTCAGTGATGTCGACGAAAGTTACTACGGCACCCATCAAGTCGTTGTCCTTACGTATCGGGTAGGACCAATACTCAACCGGGAAGCTCGTTCCGTCGGCACGCCACACGACTTCATCGTCCACGTGGCTGCCCTCGCCTCGACGAAAAGCTAAGTAAATACGACATTCTTCGCTGGGGTAAGGTGTTCCATCGGGCCGAGAATGGTGCATCATGGTATGCATCTTCTTACCGATGAGTTCTACCGGGTCCTTGTATCCCAGAAATCGCAGACACGCAGAATTGCAAAACATGCAGTTGCCCTGCATGTCTAGCCCATAGATCGCCTCTGCCGTGGAGTCCAAGATCCTTGCTAGTTCTTTGGTCTCAATCCAAGCCTTGGCTGGGGCGGGCCTCCTAAGTCCACCTGTCATTGCTTAGTGCTCCTCTCACGGCACGTGGTTTGTTGGCTTGGGAGCTGTGGCGTAGCCTTTGAGCTTCCGATAGAGGTCGTCTTCCCAATACGACGAGACGTGCGGCGGCGAGCTGATGCGGTAGGCTCAGTTCGTCCATTGCTGGGAGTCTGAAATTTCCTGCATTAGAAAATCGTAGGAAAGCATGGCCTCCTCGACTAGGGGCTTGGTGGTCGCGATTGTCTGCTTCAAATGATTCCGGTAGCTGTCGATTTTTTCCGGGTCCTCGAACATCGTCTTACGAATGGCCGCAACGTCAGCCATGACGGCGCTGAGGGTGACATGCAGGGACTTTACGCAACTTAGGATCTGTTCCAAGTGGGGCCGAAGGTCGCTATGGCGTTGCACTTCCAACCTTGAGGTGGGCATCGTTAGTTCCTCCTCGATGGAATACTCCGTCGAGCCGAACGTACCACCGGTTGGCGAGCTGAATCTATTGTGCGTTGGTGAATGTGATGTTTACTTTAGTTAGTTTTCACGATTGCTGCGGGACGGGAATCCTATCTTCCCAGCCATCCGGACTAAATCAGGCAAGGAATCCGCTCGCATTTTGCGTATGAGTTGACTGCGGTGGACCTTGGTGACGGCTTCACTGATTCCAAGTTCGGCGGCGATTTGTTTGTTAGGCAAGCCGGAGACCACTAGGGGCAGCACCTGGCGTTCACGAGGCGTCAGCGAAGCAAACCTGGTTTCTAACTGCGCAACTTCCGCGCCGCGCTGGCGGCTCTCGCCGTCCTTTTCCAATGCGACGTGAATCGCGTCAAGTAGGTCCTGATCGCGGAATGGCTTGGTCAGGAATTCGATGGCTCCTGCCTTCATGGCGCGGACGGACATCTGGATGTCGCCATGCCCGGTGATAAAGATAATCGGAATGGTAATACCGCTGTCGGCTAACTTGCCTTGAAAATCCAGCCCGTTCATACCGCGCAGCCTGATGTCAAGGACAAGGCAACTGTCGGTATCGGGTCGCTCGCACCTTAGAAATTCCTCCGCGGAGGCAAACAGCTGAACGCGCAACCCAACGGAGCGAATCAAGCTGCTAAGGGTCTCACGCGTCGAAGTGTCGTCATCGATGACGAAAACCAATGATTGCCGTTCCGTCATTCGGCACCGTCGGCCTTGGGGAGGCTGAACTGGAAGATCGCGCCGCGCGGGGAACGCGACACAACCCACAATTGACCTCCATGAGCTTCAATGATCGAACGGCTGATGGAGAGTCCCATTCCAATCCCAGCTCGCTTGGTTGTGTAAAAAGGATGAAATATACGGTCCAGGTCTTCTTGACCCAGCCCGACTCCGGTGTCTTCGACGGAAACTTGCACGACACTGGAATTCGTCGTCGATGTGATGAGCAACTCCCTTGGGCCATCCTTCACCGCATGCACGGCTTCGACGGCATTGATGATCAAATTAAATAGCACTTGCTGGAGTTGCACGCGATCTCCCGAAACAGTAGGAGCAGTCGCACTCAAATCACTCTTCACAACGACACGACATTTTGCAATTTCATTGCCGGCTAGCGCCAACGCCTCCCGGATCACTTCATTCAGATCGAGGCGCTCCATTCGAGGCGTTTCTTTCTTCAGCAATGCGCGAATCCTGGCGATTACCTCACTAGCGTGATTGGCCTCGCGAACTGTCTGCGTTGCGGCTTCCCGCGCTTCCCGGAGATCTGGTGGCTCGTTCGCCAGCCAGCGCAATACAGCACTGGCACTATTGACCACCGCGCCGAGAGGTTGATTGATCTCATGCGCAATGGACAGTGCCAACTCTCCGAGGGATGCGGCTCGACCGACGTAAACGAGTTCCATATTTGCGTGCGCCAAAGCTAATTGGAATGCCTGGGCTTCGTAGCGGCGATCTACGAGCGATGACAGCATGGCAAGACCTAGGACGAGCAGCGTAACGATGATGATGCCTGCAGTTCCAAGCGCTGAAACGCTCACGGATTGCGTTAGATCCGGCTCGACCCCGGAAGCGATGAACGTTGTTGCTGCCATGCCGGTGTAATGCATCGCACAAATCGCAGAGGCCATGAAAAAAGCGCTCCCGATTTTTCTCATGGCCTCTGCCGTTGCGTCTCGAAAGTAAAAGGCAATGCGCAGCGCGGAATAGGAAAACGCGATAGCAAACACAACGGACAAGGCCACCAACATGAAATTAAAGTGGCAATCCGCCCTCATCCGCATCGCCAACATGTCCAGGTAATGTAAAGGAGCAATTCCGAACCCCATCATGACGCCGCCGCCTATCGCGCGGGCGTTGCTCATTTTCTTGCGGCTTACCAGATAGAGGGCCAGGGAAGAAGCAAGTACCGCTACGAAAAAGGACCGCAAAACCGTCCGCCAATCATAGCTCACCGGAACCGGCAGCTTAAACCCCAGCATGGCGGTGAAATGCATAGACCAAATTCCGATTCCCATGGCGACCGACCCGCAAGTCAACCATGCCGCGAAGCTCCAGCCTTTGTTGGCAGTGACGCGTCCCGCAATATCGAGGGCGGCATAAGAAGACGCGGCCGCAATCACAACAGAAAGAGCGACGATTAAAGGATCGTAGGAGCCCGGCAAAGTCGTTCCCGCAGGAATCATCTTCAGCGGCCTCTGTCGCTTAGTTGTGCTGGCCTGGCGACGCCTTGCACTTCGGCTGGGATCGTGCGGCCGGGTCCCTGAAACAGTACATCGCAGCTTTGGATAGCTCACAATAGGTCGCGGCCCGGACCCGAACCGGCAGCTGTAACCTACTCGAACTTTTGGCAGATTTTTGGCAAAATCGTTTTTTGATGACAATTCCGCTAGAAGGGGAAAGTGAACAACGCAACCAGCGCCACGAAGATGAGTAGTTTCTTGTTCATTGCCCAATTTCGACTCTAGGCGGATTAGACGCTTGAGTCAACGAAAGGATACAGAAGTTGTTGTTCGCCAAAACTCCAGCCCACCGTGAAATCAATAACATAGCTGCTGCCATCTCACCACCGTTTTGTTATAAATCCTGACCATGTTTCGCTTCATCGTGGTCTGCTCCGGAATGCTGGTACGCCTCTTGCGCGGGCGGCGAAGTCTCCTTCTCGAGAATCTCGCTTTGCGTCAACAACTCGTCGCGCTGAAGCGCCGACATCCTCGCCCGAGTCTCCGGCTTTCGATAAGCTCTTATGGGTAATCGCTCGGCGGATCTGGTCAGGATGGAAACAAGTTCTCCCCTGTCGTCACACCTGAAACTGTCGTCCGTTGGCATAAGGCAGGATTTCGTATGTACTGGAGACTGATCTCCAGAGTTCGGACGCAGGTTGGAAGCGGGCTGCACCTCACGCGGCAAAATCTCCGGGGAAACCGGAGCCGCAAAAAAAGTAGGAATTCCTCCCTCCACGCTGGAATTCCGGATCAAGAAATTGAGAATTGACAAGCTTCGTTATCGCAGGGGCTGAAGACGCGCGGCTTGGGAGGCAAAGCCCGAGCCCTCCGGCTGGATCGGTGACCGCGAATAGTTGGCAGCCGGAGTGCCCGGGTGATGAGTCCGCGGATAGTACGTAATTCACCCTCAGGTTTAGTCAACTAAATGGAATTGGTCAGTATCCCAACCAAGCTACGGCAAGCAGTGAGAATCGCGTCAAAGCTATGTTTCCCGTCTAGGGCCGCCAGAATTTCATCACCGCGGAATAGTCCAGGTCTTCCTTGGCGGCAGCCTTCACACTGCCATAGGTCTCGCGCGCGGCGGTGACTGCCGGCAGAGTGACCCCCAACTGCTTGGCAAGGTCCAGCGCCAGGCTAACGTCCTTATACATCAAGCGCAAAGGAAAGCTGGGAGCATATTCCCCCTTGAGAAGATTGGGCGCCTTCACATCCAGGAGTCCGGATCGCGCCATGCTCGACTGCAGGACTTCGATCAGGCCTTCGCCTCTTAGTCCAGCGGCGGAGACCAAGGCGAGCGCTTCGGCGAGCGCCTCCACCTGCAGCGCGAGGATCGAGTTCATCGCCAACTTGATCGTTTGCCCTGCGCCATGGGGGCCGAGCAGAAACCACCGCTTACCCATAACGCCGAGTATCGGTTCGACGGCTTTGAGCGTTTCGGCCTCCCCACCAATCATGAAAACAAGCTCGCCTTTCTTGGCGCCCCAATCTCCGCCGGTAACCGGGGCATCGAGAAAGCGGACGCCCGCTCCGGCGCACGCCGCGGCAATCTTTCGCGCCAAGTCTGGCGAAACGGTGCTGTCGTCGATATAGATGCTGCCCGAGCGCAGGGCCGGCAGCGCGGCGTCGCCGGGAGAAACGGCGCTCGTCTTTGCGTTCGCGCCCCACAGCACCTCCTCAAGAGCCGGCGGATCGCTCACCATGGTGATCAGCACATCGGCAGTCGCTGCCGCTTCGCGAGGCGAGCGCGCCAGCGTGGCGCCGGCGGCAACCAGTTCATTCGCTCGCGACGCCGTGCGATTCCAGACCGTGAGAGGATATCCGGCTTTCAATAAATTCATGCCCATCGGGCGGCCCATCAAGCCAAGGCCGATCAAACCGATTTTCGCTTTGTTGCTGGAAGGGGATTCCACAGCTGCCTCCTCGAGTGGGCTCCAATGGCTACGTGGTTCCGGCGCGGCTTCGCTTCCCGAAATCCGCACAAGGATTGTAGCCGATGACGCCTCGAGAATCGCGGGCAGGACCAGGGTCGAGGGTTTTTTCGGTAAGCGAGCTTAGAGTGGCGGCTCAAGCGGAGGAG
>Ga0209420_1000297_pt1 | contig 28107 bp, 19 predicted proteins | sample BlaSpr_A8_OM1_O1_FD_187972 | JGI IMG/M metagenome (GOLD analysis project Ga0209420, IMG submission 187972) | Forest soil microbial communities from Thunder Bay, Ontario, Canada - Black Spruce, Ontario site 2_A8_OM1_O1 (SPAdes) (version 2) | ecosystem: Environmental > Terrestrial > Soil > Boreal...
AGCGGGGCGTTTCGTGATCGACAATTTGCAGCCAGGGGCCTATGAAGTGCAGGTTAGCGCGGCGAACTTCGCCACGAATACGCAGCCGCGAATCGTCGTCGAGGTCGGTTTGGTGACGCCGGTAAACATCGAAATGGGTGTCGCCGGCCAATCGCAGACCGTCACCGTCACTGGCGAAGCGCCCGTGATCAACACCGAACAGAGCGTCTTCGCCACCGATATGAACCAGACGGCCATCAATAATCTCCCGATCAACTCCCGCCGCTGGTCGAATTTTGCGCTAGCGACACCTGGAGCCGTGCCCGACGGCACCTTTGGTGACGTCAGCTATCGCGGGATTTCCTACATTTTCGACAACAACACTATAGATGGCGCGGCAAACACCGAAGCGTTTTTCGCGGAAGAGGTCGGTCGAACCCGTATGGCTTATTCGACCAGTTTGAACTCCGTCCAGGAATTCCAGGTGACCACTGACAACTATTCGGCGGAATACGGCCGCGCTGTCGGCGGCATCATTAACGCGGTCACCAAGAGTGGTTCGAATCAAATTCACGGCGATGTTTTCTACTTCAACCGCGACAACAACATAGGCGGCGCCTATGCGCCCTTTGCAAACGGGGCGGTCCTTCAATCCAACGGTTCCTACGCGGTTGTCCCGATTAAACCCGAAGACGAGCGCCAGCAATTTGGCGCCGATATCGGCGGCTGGATCATCAAGAACAAGCTCTTCTACTATTTCAATTTTGACGACCAGATCCACAAGTTCCCCCTGGTGGACATTCCCGGAACCCCCAATAACTTTTTCACGCCGATTGTGGTCGCGCCGCCAACGACAGGCTGCCCAAACACTGTGACTCTCAGTGGATCGTCTGCGAACCCAAAGGGTTCGTTCCTGACGCAAGGTCAAGTCTTAGCGTGTCGCGGCTTTACCCAGGCGCAAGTCAATGCCGCAGTCTCCTTGGTCAATTCGACGACGGGAACGGCTCCCCGCTCCGGCGATCAAACGATTTATTTTCCGAAAGTTGATTGGCATCCAACCCAACACGACTCGGTCAGCCTGTCCTACAACAGAGTGCGTTGGTACTCTCCTTTTGGCGTGCAGACAGGCAGCGTTGTCGCTCGGTCGGTTGATAGTGTCGGAAACGATTACGTCCATGCCTCTCGTGGGGTCGCGAGCTGGGATCACACCTTCGGCCCGAGCATTGCCAATGAGGCCCGCTTTGTTTACAGCCGTGACTTCGAGTTCGAATTCGCAAGTCCGGCGGGAGCGGGAGAGCCCGTGAGTCCGCTCACCGGCCTATCTCCCCAGCTAGACATCAATGGCTGCGGGGTTACTACTACTGGCGCTTCGTTCGCCTGCAGTTGGACAATCGGCGCTCCCTATTATCTGCCTCGGACAGCCTATCCCGACGAACGGCGTATTCAGGGTGCTGACACTCTTAGCTGGAACAAAGGCAAGCATTTTCTAAAATTTGGCGTGGATATCACCCACGTGGGCGATTACCTCAATAGCTACGCAGCCGGCGACCAATATGGCGAGTACTCCTACACCTACTACCAGGATTTCCTTAGTGACTATATAGCGGCCGTAGACAACATTAACGGGGGACGAGTTTGCACGACCCTTGCGGGGGGCACGACGTATGTTCCTTGCTACAACAAGTACTATCAAACCTTCGGACCTTTGAGTTTCAACGTCGATACCCTGGAATCTGGGATTTTCGTTCAGGATGACTGGCACGTCGCAACGCGCTTTACCGTGAACCTCGGACTTCGTTGGGATCGCGAGAACCTCCCCTCACCAGTCCTTTCGAACCCTGCGATTCCTCAAACAACCACGTTCCCCACCGACAACAAGGATTGGGGTCCCCGCCTTGGAATGGCATGGGATATCTTTGGCACCGGCAAGACGGTTCTTCGCGGCGGTGCGGGTGTCTTCTACGGCCGCATCACCAATGAACAGATCTATGAAGAAATGACCCTTACGGGTGTCGCAGGCAGCCAAGTGAACGCCCAGATTTTCCCGACCTCGTCCGGAGGCGTGGCCACACCGGGGGTACCTCTCTATCCGAACACACTTGCCACTTACAACGCCAGTGTTGGAGCACCGAGCATCACGTACTTTCCGTCGGACTTGCGCCTGCCAATGGCCGAGGAATTCGACGCGATTCTCGAACACGAGATCACGCCAAACACCGTAGTTTCGGTTTCATACATCGGCAGCATCGGTCGCTTTCTCCCCACCGGCATTGACACCAATCTGCCGCAGCCTACCAGCATCAATTACACGATTAGCGGCGGTCCGCTCAATGGGGTGGTCGAAACTCTGCCGTTCTTTTCCGGAACTCGGCCCAATCCGAATTACCAGCAGATGGTGATGTATTGCACATGCGTCACTTCGCATTACAACGGCGTCGTCGGTCAGTTCAATCGCCGGATGCAAGGAGGCCTGCAGTTCAACATGAACTACACGTATTCGACGAACACCGATGACGGCGCTTCTTCCGCTGCCATCACCAGCGACACTCCGGTCAACCCCTACAATTTGGCCTTAGAGCGGGGCAACTCAGCGCTGGATGTGAAAAACCGCTTCGTTGCCGCCGTGATTTGGCAGCCGCCGTATTTTGAGCACAGCTCGAACGCCTTTAATCGGTGGGTGCTCGGCGGCTGGCACATGTCACTCGAGCAGGTAGCGCAATCGGGGGTTCCATTTACCGCGACGATTACTGGCAACCCACCTTCGGGATCGACAGCAGTCGTAAACTCCGGCCCCGAAGGCGGTCAAACATCAACGCGCGTGCCCTTTGTGGAGAGGAACGGCAGCTTTCTCCCCCCAACGGTGAATACGGACATTCGCATCGGCCGAAGCTTCCAGATTTGGGAGCGGGCGCGGATCGAATTCACCGCCGAGGCGTTCAACCTCTTCAATCACGTAGACTACACGGCAGCTACAGGTACGCTCTATACGACGGGAGGCACGTTGGCGGCTCCGACGCTTTCGTATAACACCACCTCGTTCGGGCAGCTTACCAATGCCAACAACGGAGTCTTCATCGGAGCGCGCCAACTGCAGTTGGGCGCGCGCATTTCGTTCTAACCGTGAAGCTGTCTCGGAAAAAGCAAAAGCGGCGGTCGAGTGATCGACCGCCGCTTTGCTTTTCAACGAGGAAGCGGAACGCCGGAATCAGTGTCCGTGCCCGCCCCCGTGCCCCCCGCTAGAGGAATGCCCACCAGAACTTCCACGGCTGCTGCTGCCGCTGGAATTTCCCCGGGTTGACCCACCAGAATACCCGCGAGAGCTGCCAGAAGAACCGGAGCTGCGCGGGGTCACGATCGGCCGGCTCATGTTCAGCGGCGGTCGTGACGAACTGGAACCGCCATAGCCCCGGTACGGATCGGAATTCCCATACGACGGCCTCGAAGACCCGCCTGCGTAACCGCGGTATGCATCGGAGTTGCCATACGGCCGCGAAGATCCTCCAAGGCTTGGCCGGCTAGCCGAGCTTCCGGAATTGCCGTGGCTCGACGCGCCGGACTGCGGCGTAAACCGCTGGTAGCCATCGGATGTCGCTCCCGCGGACGAACGCGCCGAAGACGGCCGATCGCTGTTACCCTGTGCCTCGAAAGAGCGCGCCTGTCCAGACGAGCCATTCGTTCGCGAATTCACGCCCGGACGGTCGCCCGCCACATTGCCGCTGCCACGCGTGGACGATGCGCCATTGCTGCGGTCAATCGCCTGCCGCACTTGTCCCTGTTCTTGGCTAAACGATCGCGTTGACGTCGCGGCGCTACGCCCAAAGAAACGCTGGGACGAATTGCCGCGAATCGTGGATGGGCTTGCCGCGCGTCCTGAAGCGGAGAGGCTCGCTCGCGTGGGAGAGATCGGCACGTTGCCGGTCATCACCCGCGCATTGCTCAGCGATCCGCCTCGAAACGACTCTGGCCTGGCGTTGCCACGACCGAAGTTATCGCGCGCTACCGACGAAATGCCGGCTCGGCCGAAATCGTTGTGCTCGGCTAACCGGAAATTCGAGAAGCGGTCGCCGCCATGCAATGGGCCGAAGCCGCCGTAATCGCGCCACCGGCCCCAGTCGCCAAAACCAACATAACCAAACCGCCCGCCCCATCCGCCCCACCATGGAAAGAACGGATCGCAGGGGCCGATCGGGAACCAGCCTACTGACCCGAAACCGAAACCGATTCCAACACCAAACCCGCCGCCATACCCGAAGAAAGATACGTAGGCTGGCGACCAGATTGGCCGGTAGAAGCCGCCATAAACGGGACCCGGCCACCAAGCCCATACGCCGCCATAGGCGAACCAGCGCCCATAGTGATAAGGTGCCCAGCCCCAAGGTTCTGCGGAAACCCACGTCCAGCCCCAATAAGGCTCCCAGACCCAATTGCCGTCGCGATAGGGTGCCCAGCCGGTCGGCTCATTCGGGACCCACACCTGGCCGTAGTCAGGCACTTCCGTCCACACGCCGTTATTATCGAGGTCTTCCGAACCGGTGTAATACTGATCCGTGTGCTTCCAACTGCTCGCCTGCTGGATCGTGCGGTCGCGGTCGTTGTTCCAGCGGTCGAAGTCATCCATCCGCACGGCTTCCGTGACCTTGTATTCCGCATCGGACATGGAACCCTTCACGGTGATCAGGTCGCCCTCTTTAATGTGCGTGCTGCCTTCCGGCGTGGATACATCCGCTTCGCCGTGCCGCACGGTCACCTGCGTTTCCTGATCGCTATTCACCTGAATCCGAAAGCTGCCCTCCCCATTGGGGTGGACGGCCACGTTGGGAGTGTCAATCTCCACCTGCCCGTTATTTCCGCCGCGAATCGTGGAAAAATTCGCAACGCCCTGTCCGACTTGAATTTGGATCTGGCCATCAGCCAGCGCCGCGACCTTCGCCTGCGACTGATCGCCCAGGCGCAGAATGTGAGCGTAGTCGAGCTGCACTTCCGCATGTCCGCTTGCGCCGGTGGATACCTTGTCTCCAGCAACCACGGGCTGGTTCATTGCCGCTGCAGACCAGTCGCCGGAGTCGCCGCGCTGCGTGGAAACGTCGCCTCGTATAAAGCTGATGCGCGCCACGCCCGTGTCCGCAGTCGTATTGTTCCCCGGCGCGGGTGCGGCCGCCGACGGTTGTTGCGTATCGGGCGGGGGCGGAGCTTGTGTGTCCTGGGCGTGAACGGCGCCCAAGGCTCCCATCAGCACCACTACCAGCCCTGCTAGAAGTTTCTTCGTCATCGTGATCCCCATGTTCTTCCCCAGACGTGAGGCAATACCTGCGCTCGCTCATTCAGAGCGCACAATGACAATGGCAAGACGGCTGCCAAACAAGGCTCGTCTGCGAGCCTATATAAATTGTTTAGAATTAACTGTTTACGTAAAATCTGGAATATGGCGATAGGGAAGTCCCGCTAATGGGCGGCTTGAATCCACCGCAGATGGTGGATTTCAGCCAGTCGCGCCGTGTTCCTCGGCCTCTTTTTCGGGGTCGTCCTCGATACCCATTTTCGAGAGCCGGTATCGCAGAGCGTTGCGAGAAAGCCCGAGTAACCGTGCGGCTTGGCTCTTGTTCCCACCGCTCCGCTTCACCGCTTCGCGGATCATTTCCTCTTCCCATTGGTCCATCGTCATGCCCGGCGGCAAAAAGGCATCACCCGCGTGAGCAGGTTTGTGGCGCTCGGCGTCGAGATGGATATCTTCCGCTTCGAGCACCGGTCCCCGCGCGAGTGCGCAGGAACGTTCGATAATGTTTTCCAACTCGCGCACATTTCCCGGCCAATGGAAACTCGTCAACACGCGCAACGCTCCGGGGGAAATCCCGGTGCAGGGTTTGCCCGACTCCTTTGCGAACCGCTCGAGGAAAAGCTTCGCAAGCTCGGGTATGTCCTCTTTGTGCTGCCGGAGCGGAGGAATGTCGATCGGGACCACATTCAACCGGTAATAAAGATCCTGGCGAAACGTTCCCTCTTCCAGCGCCGCCCGCAAATCTCGATTCGTTGCCGCGATCAGCCTTACATCCACTTTCAGCGTGCGCGTCCCACCCAGGCGCTCGAATTCCCGCTCCTGCAAAACACGCAGCAACTTCACCTGCGTCGACGCCGGCACATCGCCAATCTCGTCGAGAAAGAGCGTGCCCTTATCGGCCAATTCGAATTTGCCCTGCTTCGTCGTGGTTGCGCCCGTAAACGCTCCCTTTTCGTATCCAAAAAGCTCGCTTTCCAATAGGTTTTCGGGAATGGCCGTCGAATTGATTTTTACAAAGGGCCCGGAAGCGCGCCGCGATTTCTGGTGGATCACGCGGGCGATCAAGTCCTTGCCAACTCCGCTCTCCCCGCCCAACAGCACGGTCGAATTCGTGGTAGCGATCCGCTCCACGGTGGCCAATACCTGCTGCATAGCCGGACTCGTGGCGATTACATTCGGGTGACCGTATTTTTGTCCGAGCGCTTCGCGCAGCGAGCGGTTCTCTTCGCGCAACCGGTGCACGTCCAGCTCTTTGTGCACCACCATGCGCATTTCGGCGAGCGAAAATGGCTTCAGCACGTAGTCACTCGCGCCGGTCTTCATCGCCTCCACCGCCGTTTCCACGGTACCGAATGCCGTCATCACCACCACCGGGAGCGAGGCATCATTCCGCTTCGCCGCTTGCAGAAACTCCAGGCCGCTCATGCCAGGCAGCTTCAGGTCGGTTACCACCAGGTCCACATTTTCTTTGCCGAGAATCTTCAGCCCTTCTTCCGCGCTGTCAGCGGAAAGCACCGTAAAACCGTCGTCGCCCAGATTCAGCTCGAGCAGCCGCCGCATCTTGGATTCGTCTTCAACGATCAATATCGTGGGCATCGCTATGGCTTGGTCTTTCCCGCCGGATCCTGCGCAGCCGGCTCGAGCGGCAGAAAGAGTATAAAGGTTGCGCCACCGCCCTGCATTTCTTCAACGCGAATCGAACCGTGGTGCGCATCCACGATCTTCGAAACAATTGAAAGACCGAGGCCTGTACCACTTTTCTTCGTGGTTATAAACGGATTGAAAATTTCTTCGCGTTGCGGCTCTGGAATTCCCGGGCCGCGATCGCTGATGCGCACTTCGATTCCCTTCCGCCCTTCGCGCTCGTTCTCCACGGCCTCGACGCGCAATTCGCCCGCGGAATCGCCCATCGCTTCATAGGCGTTCTGGATCAAGTTTACAAAGGCGCTCTCACACAGTTCCGCGTCCACAAACGCGGCCGGCAGCCCCGGCGCAAAGGCGCGAACCACCCGCACCGGTGAACCGGCATATCTCTCGGCCACCACTGTAAGAGACTTATCAAGAAGCTCCGGGATCGAATGTGGAACTAGTTTGATCTGTTGCGGGCGCGCGAAATCCAGAAACCGCGTCACAAACAAACTGAGCCGGTTCACCTCGCTCGAAATGTACCCCGCGAGTTCGCTTGCCAGCGGATTCGTTCCCGCAACCTTCTGGCTCAACATCTCCGCGGAACCCTTGATCACCCCCAGCGGATTGCGAATTTCGTGCGCCAGCCCCGCGGCCATGTGCCCGAGCGCCGCCAAACGCTCCGAGCGCCGCGCTTCCTCCTGCGCGCTTTCCAGTTGGCGATTCGTCTCTGCCAAAGCTTCCGCCGTCCTTTGGTAGCGCAGCGTCTGCAGCCGTACTTCAATCACCAGCCGGTTCACCAGCACCCCAACGATGAAAAAGAAGAGGATGCGCAGAGCCAACTCTGTAGCATCGTCAGGCTCGAGCGTGTATTCCTGTAACGCCGGAATCAAAAACGAACAATACGCCGCCGACGTCAGCGCAATCCAGCCAAGCGTACCCCACACGCCAAAATAAACAGCCGCCGTTAGCACCGGAAGGTAATAAATCAGGTAGTAGCGGCTGTTGATCGCCACTTCGCCGGTGTGCGCGATCAGCAGGCTTGCCAGCCCGATCTTCAGTATGACGATGTAAGCCGGACCGCGGGCCGGCAGCCGCGCGAGCAGCCAGCCTTCCCCGACCTGCACGAGGCCGATCGCAAGGAGGATGAGCTGCTTGTGAACTTCGTTGACGGGAGGAAGAACCGCGAGCCCGGCCAGAAAAATCAGCCAGAGACCGTCAAGCCAGCTAAAGGCCGGACGGTTGCGCTCCGCAATCTGATTTCGGATTAGAGAATCCGTGCTCAAGTAGGTGGACGCCTTGGCGTCCTCACTCTATGTAGCACAAATTCGGGTGCTTCCGCGAAGATCGCGCGGCTATTGATTCCCACCCACGTACGCGACGCGCCACACCGTGTTCGAAGCATCGTCGCTAAAAAGCAGCGAGCCGTCTTTTGCAACGGCAATACCCACCGGCCGTCCCCACACATGGCCATCCGGCGTCACGAATCCCGTCACAAAATCCTCATACGCGCCCGTCGCTTTGCCGTTTTCCACTGGCACGCGGATCACTTCGTATCCCGCGCGTTGCTGTTTATTCCACGAGCCATGCTCGGAAGCAAAAATGTTGCCGTGATATTCCTGTGGGAATTGCGTTCCTTCGTAGAACGTCATTTCGAGCGAGGCGTTGTGCGGTTGCAGCAGCACATCCGGCACCAGCACTTTGTCCCGTAGCTCCGCATGCTGCCCTGCATGCCGCGGATCCTGGTGATCGCCCATATAAAACCACGGCCAGCCGTAGAATCCGCCTTCCTGCACGTGCGTGATGTAATCGGGCGGCAGGTTGTCGCCCAGGCCGTCACGCTCGTTCGTCGAACACCACAGATCGCCCGTCTCCGGCTGGATCGCTTCCCCCACGCAATTTCGAATGCCCGAGGCGTAGACCCGCATCCCGGAACCATCGGGATTGAACTCGAGCACATCCGCGCGATCTTTTTCCTGCGGATCATCTACCGTCCCTTCGGCCACATTGCTCCGCGAGCCCACCGACACCAGCATTTTCTTGCCGTCCCGCGTGAACACCACATCGCGCGTCCAGTGCCCTCCTCCGCCCGTAGCCTCATCGCCGTTCGGCAAGGTCTTCACCACCGTCTCCGCGGGGCCGCGCGCTTTCATATCGCCATTCTGATAAGGAAACCGCACCACCGAGTCCGTGTTTCCCACATAAACGTATTGTGGGTTCGGCCCCGAAGGATAGAACGCGATCCCAAACGGCCGGTGCAAGCCGCTGGCAAACTCGCCTTTACTCTCCGCCTGGCCACTCGCCGTCATTCCGTGCAACACGATGATTTTCCCCGGATCACTTTCCGCCAGGAAGATGTCTCCGTTCGGCGCCATGCGAATGGCTCGCGCGTTGTCAAACCCCGAAGCGTACATCGCTACCTTGAAACCGGGCAGCGTTTGCGGCCATGCGTCGCTCGGCTTGGGCACGATGCGCGCAAAAGCCGCCACCGATTTCGTCGTGAAGGGCGCCGGCAAGTCCGCCACCGTGATTTTTCGCGTCACGCCGGGCTTTTCTTTTTCGTAGCTGGTGAACGCCGCCGCTCCGGTCAATACCGTGCCCGAATCGGCCTCACGCGCCATGCTCCGCGCCGCTGCGATTGCCGCGCACAAACCAACTCCCAACCCGATCATTGCCAAGGCTTGCTTCATTCGAAAAGCTCCCAGGTCGCGCCCATGCGCGCACGGCCGCCATTTTATGCCAATGGCGCTTCCCTTTGTTTGATGAAGTACTCGGGGTCTTCGGTTATCGGCAGGGTGCCGTGGAAAAAGATCGATAGCGGGCAAAAGACCTGCCCAGGGCCTTTGCTCTCGGAGGGTAATCTGCGGGGCCGCGAGGCCCCGCGCCCACTACTTCTGCTGCGCGTTCGCAGAGGCCTGCGGCACAGCGGCGTTGTATCGCGTCAAATACGGCATAAACGGCGTTACTTCGAACGGCATCTTCTCGCGCTCGGCAATATTTCCTGCCGGTGTGCTCTTGATCAGAGCGAGCTGGTCCGTCCACGGATCGAGTTTCACACGCCCTCCGAGCGGCAACGCCACAATCTGTTGCGCGCCCACATGCGTGTCTTTATCGGCCGTCACCGGCGCCTGCGCCAGCACCGCATTGCCCATTTTCGGGCTGATCAAATTCGGCACTTCTTTGGCGCGCGAGTCCAGCTCCGCAAGAAATAGTTGCGCGGTCTTGAGCTGATCCTTGTAAGGCGAATTCCTTAGGAGCTCCGCCGCCTTCGCGCTGGCCGCATCGTCTTCTTCCTTCGTCCGCGAAAAATCGAAGTGCTTGAACGTTTCCTTCTCGTCGTACAGCAGCACGTGATCGAAAAATGCGAATTCCGAATTTGCGCCGTGTCCCAACACGATATGCGCCAACTCCTGCGCGAGCATCGTGCCCAGGCTCGCTTCATCCGGCAGCACGTCAATCAACCCGCGGCTCATGATAATTGTGTGGCCCACGTTGAATGACTCGATCGTCGAAGTCATCAACACGCGGCAGCGCACTTCCGGTTGGATATCGAGGTTGTTCGTCACCTCGATATTGTTCACCACCGTATCGAGCACCTTATCGACTTCGCCCTCTGGAGCGATCAAGCCGGTGCGCTCGAGCCGGTCCACCACGCTGTTTTCCGCCTCGCGCTTCCAGTTTCGCACCGCTTGCTCACCGCTAAGGTGCGTATCCTGCACATCCTGTTTCCGATTCGGCGAATTCGATTGGGCCAACGCTTGCGCCAAATCCGAATCTTGTTGGTTGTGGCCGAGGTTGTAGCCCCACAAACGCGTCTGCGCCTTGAACGAAGGCGTCCCGCGCTCGGCGTGTTTCTCGCGCGTCTCTTCGCTATAGATAAACGCCGGCAGCCATAGGTTTGGCCCCACGTTCACGCGCCAACTATCGAAGTGAAAATTTCCGATGTAAACGCCGTTGAAGCGCACGATCGTAAAATTCTGATCCTCCACCCAGATGCGCCCTACGAAGTGCCCTTTCTTGTGAATGTCCACCGGCGTGATGTCGAAGACAAGCGTGCGCACGTCGCCCAGAAATTCGCGGTGCACGTAGTCAAACTGGTAGTCCTGGCGGTTCAGGCCATTCGCATCCAGAAAAACCATTTCGATGAAATCTTTGGGCAGGATTTCCGCGCCGAGCAAACCTCCCAGGCTGCCGAACATGTGCCCCCGCGCGTTCTGCTGGCTCAGCGATTCGAGCTCGATATTTTTGCCAAATTGCACTCGCGCAAGGAAGTAGCGGTCGCCATCCGGAACCCAGCCTTCCTCTTTATCGGCTTTTGTATCCTGAATGTACGTCTCCACCAGCGGCGAGTAGCCGCGGATCGTATCCATCTCCGCGTTTTCCCGCGCGACGATCTTGTCCACCACTTGATTGAACGCGTTGTCCGTCTGCTTCTGTTGGTTCTTGTCGTGCTTATTTTGCGCCAGGCCCGGAGCCGCGCACAGGAGCAGCGTCGCCAGCATGAATTGGTATTTCCGCATGTTTAAGTCACCGCCGATTCGATAGGATGCCGATGTCTCTAATTAGGGTGAGGCAACGCGCCGATTCGCGCATCCACAATCGTAAAAGTTGTGCTGTCCCACTTAACACCCCGGAAGGGCAAACCCCCTGTACGAAGGTACAGGTGTGTTGTTCCCGGCTCGCCTTGCTACGGTTTCAGGCGCTGCTGACCGTTTCACCACCGCTTGCTAAGGCGCGGATTGACCAGCTATCGGCCCACACCTACAGTAATGGCATCCCCTTTGATTGGGTTCTGGAGGTTTCATGAAATTAGCGCAGCGCGCCGCGATCCTGCTGATGGCTTTCGCTTTTTTGGCCGCGTCCACGCCGGCCCCGGTCACCAAACCTCTCTCAGGCGTGGCCAAGGAAATTGCCAACACGCGCAGCGCCTGGATTCAAGCCTTGCGCGCCAAGCAGCTCGATACCTTCACGAAGCTCTACGCTCCTGACGCCGTGTTCATGCAACCGACCGGCGAACGCCTCGCGGGCCAAGCCGCGCTCCACGCGCTCTTCAAGAAGACTATGGACAGCGTCACCAGCAATCCCGGTCTGAAGAGCCTCTTCGAAGAAGATTCCGGCGATCTCGCCTACGACAGCGGCACTTACACCGAAATGCTCACGCCCACCTCGGGCGCCGCCCCCTATCAAACCGCCGGCAGCTACCTCACCATCTATCGCCGCCTGAAAACGAGCACCGGCAACCGGTGGATCATCGCCCAGCAGGTTTGGACGGCAACCCCTGAATCCTTAAAACACTGACGCGATGGCGGCCAGCGTAGCAATTACTTCGCATCACCCGCCGGCTTGCGCACAAAAAACTTCCACTTATCCACGTCCGCCGGCACGGCCACGTCGAAAAAGCCCACCATCATTTCCTCAGACGTCTGATCGCCCCAGCGCACCGCACGATTCGGATCGGGATTGTGCGGATTGTTCGCCGAATTATCGAACCACGCGATCGCTTGCAGCTCTGTCCCGGCCTTGAGCGGCACCGGCTGCGCCAATCTGTAGCTCAGTTGCCAGTGAAAATCGTAATTCACCAGCAGTAGCGTCTTCACACTGTGGTCTGCATGCACGATGTTGTATTCGAAGCGCTTCCCGCGCAGGTGCATGTGCGGGAAAAAACTCAGCAGCAAGCAATCGTTCGGCAGCGAGCCATGCACCTCTACCGGAAAGTTGTCCGCTCCGGGAGGAATCAAAAAGGAATCGTTCGTCAGTTGCAGCGTGATCACCCGCTGCGCCGGCTTCTGCTTCGCGAAAATCATCCCGACGCTCGATTGATCGCTTCCCGCGTGTCCATTCGTCGTGTAATGCATCTGGAAAATCAAATCCGATCCGGCCGGGACAAATTTCGCCATGCCCTCTTGCCACTCGTCCGGTGAACTTCCCGGCGCGTACACCAACAGCATGTCGCTCGTCGTTCCGTGTGCGTCGTGCCGGTCTTGCGGATCGGTCAGCGTCGAAGCCGTGAACGGCACCCCCACCGGCGCGCTGCGCAGCCATTTCGAATCCGGCGGCCGGATGTAGATCACTCCGTGATGCACGTATTCCGGACTCGATGGCAGTACCTGCGACATCTGCACCCACTTGTCTTCTGTAAATCCCGTCGGCACGATTTCGTAGGTGTAGTCCACCGTCCCACGCGCGGGAATCGGCACCGCGACGGGCATTTTCACCACTTCATCCGGCTGCGGAATGCTCCAGCCGCCCGCCCAATGCCGTGGCGCAGGCGCATCGCTGGGGTCCCCGGCCGGCGTCCCTGCCGCCACCCAGTCCACCATCGTCTGGATTTCCGCTGCGCTCAGCGAAGGGTCGTCTGAAAAATGCCCGTACCGCGGATCGCCAAACCACGGCGGCATTTCCTTGGTTTGCACTTCGCCTCGAATTTCCAGCGATTTCAGGCGCGCCTGCTCGTAAGTCTCGAGCGGCATCGGACCAATTCCACCCGCGCGATGGCAGGTCTGGCAGTGCTGATGCAAAATCGGCAGCACGTCTTTGTAAAAGGCCGGTTGATAGGACGCCGGCGCCGGGTGCGCTTGTGGCCGCCCTTCAGGGGCGACTAGCGCCACCACCGCAAAGAAGGCGCTGGCGCTCACAAGCCACGTGGTTTTCGAGCAGCGCATCGAAAAAGTCTACCACGCGCAAATCAGCAAGTTCCAAACGGGTTGTGTAGCGCAGGGCCTTGCGCCCTGCGGCTTTTGATTTGGGTTCCACAATGTAATTCTCAAAAACCTCGACATTATTTTTCCGGAGGGAACTATTCGCCCGCCTCAACCGTACATATTCCTAGACAGCTTAGGAGAGTAGGCGTATCCTCCTAACTTACTTAGGAGAACGCCCGGAATGTCAGAACAGGCCCAATTACTACCCGGCACGCTCGATCTCTTGATCCTGAAGGCAGTATCGCTTGGCCCGCTGCACGGTTATGGCGTGCTCCTGCGCATCGAGCAGATCACGCACGGAGCGCTGCTCGCCGAGCAGGGCGCGCTGTATCCAGCGCTGTATCGCCTCGAACATCAAGGCTTGCTCGAAGCGGAATGGGGCACTTCGGAAAATAACCGCCGCGCCAAGTTTTACAAGTTGACGGCCTCAGGCCGCAAACGGCTCCGCGAAGAAATGGAAAGCTGGAATCGCCTCGCGGTTGCGATTGGTTTCGCCTTGCGCGCGAAGCCACAGGAGGGCTGAAGATGTTCACACGTCTACGTTCTTACTTCCAGGCCATGCGGCAGCGTGCGAAGTTCGAGCGCGAAATGGACGACGAAGTCCGCGAGCACATCGAGGCGCGGGCCGCCGATCTGATCGGCACCGGATTGACGCGCGCGCAGGCCCTCCGCAAAGCGCGCATCGAGTTTGGCGGTATCGAGTCCTATCAGGACGAATGCCGCGAATCGCGCCAGCTTCACTTGGTGGAAAATACTGTGCAAGACGTGCGCGGCGGCTTGCGCCTGCTCCGCAAGAGCCCTGGCTTCACCGCGCTCGCCGTCCTCACGCTGGCGATCGGCATTGGCGCCAACACCGCCATCTTCAGCATCGTGGATTGGATCGTGCTCCGTCCGCTTTCCTTTAATCATCCCGAACAGGTGAGTTCACTTTCCTATCGGCAGAAAGGCCACTACGGCAATGGTTTTTCTTATCCGAATTATGACGACATTCGGGACCAAACCGCCGGCGTCTTCTCCGATGTGGCGAGTTATGACCTCGGCCAGGACGGTCTCACCGTGGACGGCAAGACCGCCCCAATCTTCACCGCTTATGTTTCGGGAAATTTCTTTCGCCTGACCGGCATAAATCCCTTCCTCGGGCGCTTCCTTCTTCCGCAGGAAGGCAAAGTCACCGGCGCCGATCCGGTTATAGTTATTAGCTACAACGTTTGGAGAAATCGCTTTGCGAGCGATCCCTCGGTAATCGGCAAGCACGTTTCCGTAAATGGCCGTGATGTAATCGTGGTTGGCGTCGCGCCAAAAGACTTTCGCACGATTTTCGCAGCATTGGAAACCGAAGCCTTTCTACCCATGGCTATGGTCACTCTGGAGCCGAACCGTGCGCCGGACATGATGACGAATCGCCAGGCCGAGGGCGGTCTCATCATCGCCCGTTTGCGCGACGGGGTCTCCCTGGCACAAGCGCAAGCGGTTTTAAACGTCGTTTCCACCAGGTTGGTGCAGGCAGCTCCGGATGTGAACGATGGTGTCCATGTTTACGTCACTCATTTAGGACCGCAGGGGCCCGCTTCAAATTCTTCGCAGAACCCTATAAAGACCTTCGCCGCCATATTTCTCAGCTTGGCATTCTTGGTGTTGGTGCTCGCCTGTTTGAACGTGGCGAATATGCTTCTGGTCCGCGGAGCGGCCCGCCAGCGCGAAATGGCCGTACGCGCAGCGCTTGGCGCGGCGCGAGGCCGGCTCGTTCGCCAATTGCTCGTCGAAAGTATGCTTCTCGCCGTGCTTGGATGTCTCGGCGGAATTTTACTGGGTGCCTGGGCCAGCTATGCCATGGGCTCGATCAATCTAAGAAGCTCTATACCCATTTTTCTTGATTTTCACTTCGATTGGCGCGTCTTCACCTATGCCTTCGCCATGGCGCTAGCCACCGGATTCCTGGCGGGCATCGTCCCGGCGCTGCGCGCTTCGCGCGCCAACGTCAGTGAAATGCTTCACCAGGGGGATCGCGCGGCGAGCGGTGGACGCCAGCGCCTTCGCAGCGCGTTGGTGGCCGCTCAGGTGGCCGGCTCGCTCGTGCTTCTCGTCATCGCCGGACTTTTCATACGCAGCCTCGGCAACGTGCGTTTCTCCGATCTGGGCTTTGAGGGGCAGCACGTTCTGAACCTCACCATGGACCCGCACGAAATCGGCTATAGCGAAGTCCAGGGCCGCGAGTTTTATCGCCAACTTTTGGAACGCGTCCAGGCGCTGCCCGGCATCGGCTCTGCTTCCATCGCCGCCACGGTTCCCATGGGCGAAATTCAATTGGGCGATCCGATCGCGGTCGAGGGCCGCCCGGCCGAGAGCGGCCAGACCAAGCCGAGCGCCGGTTACAATTTCGTCTCGCCCGCCTATTTTGACGTGATGCATATTCCGCTGCTCCGCGGCCGCAAATTCAGCGATCGCGATGAGCAGAATTCTGAACGCGTCGCCATCATTAACGAATCCATGGCCCAGACCTACTGGCCGAACGTGGACGCCATCGGCAGGCACTTTTCGCTGCTGGAAGACCCGAAGCACCTCATTGAAATCGTAGGCGTCGTGAAGAACAGCAAGACCGGCAGCATCGCGGAAGCCCCCAGTCCCTATTACTACGCGCCCATCGCGCAGCATTACACACCGCTCACCACGCTTCAGGTTCGCGCCCTGGCCTCGCCGGAGAGCATCACGCAGGAAACGATCCAAACCATTGAGTCTCTGGCTCCCACGATGCCGGTTTACAACGTGCAAAGCATGTCCGGCTCTTTACGTGGTTTGAACGGTTTCCTGCTATACGAAATCGGAGCGGGTTTGACGGCCGGCTTGGGCATCCTGGGTCTCGTGCTCGCCACCACAGGAGTTTATGGCGTCGTTTCCTATGCCGCCGCGCAGCGCACGCGCGAAATTGGTATTCGCATGGCGCTGGGCGCGCGGCCCGCCCAAGTCTTGAATATGGTGTGCAGGCAGGGTTTTACTTTGATCGGCATGGGCGTGCTCGTTGGTCTCGCGGCCGCGCTAGCCCTGGGACGCGCCGTACGCAGCTTCCTGATCGGCATCGGTCCCAACGACCCGCTCACCTTTGTAGCCGTTTCAGCCATATTGCTGGCGATCGGCGTAGCCGCGTGCTATGTCCCCGCGCTCCGAGCCGCCAAGGTCGACCCGGTCATAGCCCTCCGCCACGAATAGTCATGGCGCAGAACAAACAAGCCCGCCTCTTCGTCGGGCGGGCTCTCTCATCGCGATGCTTGCTAGATCTTGAGTCGCTGACGTGTTGGCTTGTGTAGCGCAGGTCTTCAGACCTGCGGCCTTTGACTTCGTCCCGTCACGGCACCCGGTGCCAATCACATCATATCGCCGCTTAGTCGCCCATCGTTGTCATCCTGAGCGCAGCGAAGGATCTGCGCGCCACCATCACCGAGCACACCGCCGCATGCGTGCTGTCGCTTCTGGCTTCAGGGTCACCAGCACCTCTCCCCGACAGAAGCTCACTCCCAGCAATTTTCGAAACATCGCGCCCAACATGTGCGCATTCGCGTACATCACGCACCTCTAAGCTTTTTATTATCAATATCACAGTCCAAAAATCGTCAAATGCGTATTTTGCAACCATCCTGTTTTCTGTGAATTACGCACATCGGATCCTGTAACCCCTTTCCGTGCCGTATTTACATGAAAAATGGGGGGTGGGGGGTTGACACTCCGCAGTCTCCACACTACCCTCCGCGCATCGTTGCCAGGTCAATTCGCTGGGGTTTCGAGGAGGGCTTATGCGTCGCACCGCGCAACACGCCGGATCACTCGCGCTGTTACTCGCTGCGCTTCCCTTCTCAGCCGCACTTCGTGCGCAACAAGGAAGCTTCACCGTCGGCACCGCGACCGCGAGCGCGGGCCAAAAAGCCACGGGCTATCTTGACGTGCCCGCCGGCACCGATGCCGCGACGCAAATTCCCGTCGTCGTGATTCGCGGGGCCAAGCCGGGACCCGTTCTCGCCATCGTTTCCGGCGCCCACGGTACTGAGTACGCTTCGATCCTCGCCGTCGAGAAACTGATTGGCCGGCTTGATCCCGCGGAAATTTCCGGCACGGTAGTTTTGGCTCCGCTCGTCAATCACGAATCGTTTCAGCAAATCGTGCCGCACTTGAATCCCGTGGATAAAAAGAACATGAACCGTTTTTATCCCGGCAGTCCGGACGGCTCGCAAACCGATCGCGCCTCCTGGGTGATTACGAAGCAAATTGTGGAGCGCTGCGATTTCCTGATCGACTTGCACGGCGGCGATTTAGACGAAAGCCTGGTTCCCTATACTTACTGGACCACGGTCGGCAATGAAAGGGTGGACGCCACGTCGCGCGAGATGGCGTTGGCCTTTGGACTGAATTACATCATCATCCAAAGCGATTTTCCGCGCGATCCCAATGCGGCGAAATATCTGGTGAGCGATGCTTTGACGCGCGGGAAGCCGAGCATCATTGCCGAAGCCGGCTATGCGGGCGTGAGTGAAACGGACGATGTGGAAACGTTGGTGCGCGGCAATCTAAACGTGATGCGTTATCTAAAGATGCTGCCCGGCGCGGCGCCGCGGCTCGAGCATCCAGTGTGGATGGAAAAGGCCGTGACCGTGGAGGGCGAGCAGGAAGGCATCTTCTATCCGCTGGTGAAGCGCGGCACATATGTGGAGGCCGGCGCCGAGGTCGGTTACGTCACCGATTATTTCGGCAAGGTGGTGCAGGAAGCGCGCGCCCCGGTGGCTGGCGTGGTGTTGCACATCTGCGCGCTGCCCACGATGAAGAAGGGTGCAAATATCGTGGACATCGGCGTGATCGCTTCCAAAGCGCCATGACCTGCAAGTTCGTGATAGACTCCCGGCCTAAACCCATGCGCTGGAAATTTCTGCTCCTCGCCGCACTGATCTGCTTTCCCGCTGCCGCCGCGGATGATTTCACCGTCTACGACTTGAATCCGCCGGACACGCACTCCTTCGCGATCCTCTACGACGTTACCGTGACCAAAGAGGGCGCGCTCTACTTCTTCAACCCGATTCGCCCGGGTTCGACGGCGACCAAAGAACGCGTGGTCGAGCGCGGCACCGGCCAAGATTTGAAGTTTGAAACCGTCACTGGCAAGGATGCCAAGGCTGTGGGCGAGGCCCAGCGCTCCGCGGACACGGATTTATTTTTGAAGGTGACCCTGCCGGGTCCCGTGCCAAAGAATGGCGAAACGCGCATTCGCATCTACAAGACGTATACCGACGCGCCCTCTTATTATGTGGATAAGAATGGCTTGCTGGTTTTCGACCGGCCGCTCGGAATCAAGCGCAACGTGGTGATTCTGCCGGCGGGTTGGGAGCCGATCGGTAGCGCATCACCGGCCATCGTTTCGACGGAATCGGATGGGCGCGTCCACTTGAGCTTTTTGAACGATCGCGACGACCAATTACCGGTAAAGATCACGGCGCGGAGGCTGCCATGAAGAGGGCTTCTGTGCGGGCGGGGGGCTTTGCCCTGGTTGCGGCGCTGCTTTGCCTTCCTTTTGTGGCAAGCGCGCAGTTTCATCGCGCCGAACAAGACCGCAAAATCACCTATTGGCTGCTCGATCCCTCCACCCATCAGTTCAAGATTTCACACGACTTGACGATCACGAGGGTCGGCCAGAAATACGCGCATAGCTTCGTGCGCAAGGGCAGCGAAGTCGATCCAAACGCGAAAATGTTTGACTTGGACACCGGCAAAGAGCTGAAGACTTACGACGTGAAGGGCGAGGACGTCAACGCGCTCGGCTACTACAGCGAAAAGCAGGAACCCGGTTCGATTGCCGTACAGGGCGAATTGGACCGCCCAATCGGAGAGGGGCAATCCGTGCGCGTCCGCGTGCAGGAAACCTACACCGATCCGGTCGGCTACACCATGAAGGATGGAGAACTCAACTGGACGCGCACACTGGGCCGCCCGCTCAACGTCGTGAATCTGCCGCCCGGCTGGATGCTCGAATCGGTAAACGTGCCGGCGATTATTTCGCTCGATCCAGAAGGGCTCGTGTCGCTGCGATTTACGAATATCCGGAACGATGAGATCAACGTAACCATTAAAGCCAAGCGCCGTCCCGCAGCCCACTAAACCGCAAATGTGCCGATTGTCATCCCGAGCGTAGCGAGGGAACTCTTTCGCAGCTCGCCTCGATTCGGCAATCGCTGGACCGGCACTAATCCGCTGAGCGAGCTTTTTCGTGCCTGGTTGTGTTTGTACGCAGAAACGCCAGGGTAAGCGGCCAGGCCTCGGCCGCAGCGGCGGGGTGGTAGCTGGCGCGCTGGTCGCAGAAGAATCCGTGATCCGCGTCGGAGAATTCCACGCTGACGAAACTTTTCTCTTTTGCGCGCAAAGCGTCCGCCAACGCGCGAGGGCCTTCGATGCCGATGTGTTTGTCGCGTCCGGCCCAAAAGAAAAGAATCGGCGCGTGCAAGTCGTGAACGCGATCGATGAGGCCCGGACCGGACTGGCCCGGCGCAATCCCGCCGCCATAAAAAGATACCGCGCAAGCCACCGGCAGGGTGAGGTCGGCCAGAAATGCAGCGCGTCCACCGAGACAAAATCCCACCGCCGCAACCGGGCGCCCATCGAGATTGCCTTTCGCGTGCAACCAATCAAATGCGGCGCGAAGATCGGCTTCCATCTGCGGCTCTTTGAGTGCGCGGGCGTGCCCCATGGCGGCCGGCATATCGTCGTAACGTCCCTCGAAACCGGGACCCGTGCGGTGATACAGCTCGGGCGCGATGGCCAGATATCCTTCGCGTGCGAAACGCTCGGTCACATCGCGAATGTGCCCGTTCACTCCCCAAGCTTCCTGGCCGACGAGCAATCCGGCGTGGGTTGCGCTTTCCGGATGCGCAACGTAGGCGCGCATGGCGGTGGCGTCGCTGACGGTGAGATCGACGTACTCGGTCCGAATCGGCATAGCTTCCCTCCGGGCAGGCTTGCGCCGCGACCACGCGGAGCAAGGCGATCCCTATATGGCAATAGATGATAGCGCGTGAATTCGGTTGGGTGAAACTGGCGGCAAAGCGGGCTGGGTGCGCACCTGGACTTTCTATGGCCACCACCAATGGTGATGCCGATCCTGGGATGTGGGTCCGCCGAGGTGATAGACGGCGCCGAAGGAAATGCGCAGATTGTTTTCGCGATTGTTCACTTCGTTCGGAAACCGCGTCTGCATATATTCCACTTGGCCGCGGACCGACCACCGGCGGGTGAGCGCGTAATCCAAGCCGCCGCCGACGGTCAGTGCAAACGCGTTGTCGGTCACAGGCGTCGTGGCGCCAGAAAGTAGCGTGCCGCTGCCGCGCGCGTCACCAAAGAGCACCTGGGCAAAGGGCGTGATGCGCCGGCGCGTCCGCAGCGAGAAGCGCGGACCAACCAGATAAGAGAGGATGGACAAGCTACGGTCGGAAGAGGTGATGCTGCTGTCGCGAACGTAGCCCACATCGCCCACGATACCGAGCCAGGAATTCAAATTGAGCGCCGCAGAGCCGCTGGCGCCGTAGAGGGTGAAACAGCCGCAGGTGCCCGGCGGTGCGTTTGAGCGCATCAACGAAAGACCGCCAGAAAAGTCAAAGTGTGTGGCCTCCGGGGACGCTGCCGCAGGCTGCTGCGCCGCGAGCGGCAGAGACAGCCCCAGCAGCAGAATGACGGAGACCGCTAATTTGTGCATGAAGCCCTTCCTCCTAAATCAAATGGGAAATTTTCAAGCGCCCGTAGTACAGCCGCGAAAATACGCGCAGGCCGGCCGGCGCTCGCCGAAAGGGCTGGAGACGAGTCGGCGAATAAGATGCAGAAAGCGGCAAACATAGCTGCCTCCAGGCATTGAATCATTGTAGGGAGGGTCACGCGATCATCGGCGCGGAAAGCCGCAGGAACTGTGCCCTAAAACCTACTAGAAAGCGGTAGTGGAAGGATTCCACTGGCATTACAAGGATTGGATGCGCGGAGGGGCGTTTGGCGGCGGGAACTGATCCGAGTTCGGACTGAGTGAGAGCGCCCCTCAATTCGGGGTGGGGAGCACAAGGCCCCGCGCGAATTACTTGATCTCCACGCGATCGCGCTCGGGGGTTTCGATGCGCACTTCGCAGAGGTCGGAGAGCAAGTTGCCCGCCCAGCGGTAGACGTTGTGTTCGCGTACGACGCGGCGCATATGCTGCATACGCAGGTTCTTTTCTTCGATCGGCATCTCGAGCGCCTGGCGAATGGCTTCGGCCAGTTGCTGGCTATCGTAAGGATTCACCAGGAGCGCGTCGGGAAGTTCGCGAGCGGCCCCGGTGAAGGTGCTAAGAATGAGCACACCCGAATCGTCGTCCCGCGCGACGACAAACTCCTTGGCCACCAAATTCATACCGTCGTGCAAGGAGGTCACCATGCAGAGGTCGGCGGCGCGGTAGTAGCGGTCGATCTCCTGATGGCTGTGATGCCGGTCCAGAAAAAGGACGGGCTTCCAGCGTCCGGCTTGAAAGCGCTGGTTGATGCGCTCGGCTTCCTGGACGACTTCGTCCATGAATGCCTGGTAGGTCTTGATATTGGTGCGGCTTGGCGCTCCAATTTGAATAAATGTGAATTGCCGCTGGTATCCCGAACACATTTCCAGAAAACGCTCGATGCCCCGGAAGCGTTCGAGAATCCCTTTGGTGTAATCCACGCGATCCACACCGACGCCCATGATCGTGGCTTCCACGCCCAGGGCCTTGAATAATTCATAGCGTTCTTCGCCGGTGGTGCGCGCGAGCGGCAATTCCGCACGCGGCTCGGGAAATGCAACGCTGATCGGAAACGCGCGAATCCAGGTGAGATGGCCCTGGCGATTCACCGCGAAGCGGTCCCATTCCGTAAGCGCTTCGAGGGCGCGATCCACGGTCTCCATGAAATTATTGCAATGGGATTGAATGTGGAAACCGAGCAGGTCCGCGCCCAAAAGACCGTCGAGTAATTCCTTTTGCCACGGACAAATCCCGAACACTTCAGGATTGGGCCAGGGAATGTGCCAGAAAATGGCAACGCGCGCATCCGGCCTCGCCTCTTTGAGCAAACGCGGCAGCAAGGCGAAGTGATAATCCTGCACGAGAACGATGGGGCGCTCGACGCCACGCATTTCCTCAAGCGCCGCCTCGGCAAACCGCCGATTCACTTCCTGATACGCAGCCCAATCCTGCGGGCGAAAAATCGGGCGCGTGTGGGCCGTATGACAGAGCGGCCAGAGCCCTTCATTGGCGAAACCGAAATAATAACCTTGCTCCTCTTCCTTGCTGAGCCAAACGCGGCGCAGGGTGTAGCGCGGATTCTCCGGAGGAACCTGCAAACGCCCGCGCTGATCCACGGTTTCGCGGTCGGCACTGCCGGATCCATGCGCGATCCAGGTGCCGTCGCAAGCAAGAAGCACCGGCTCGAGAGCGGTAACGAGGCCGCTTGCGGGAACGAGCACTTCGATGCCCCGCTCCGTCTTCACATGCGAATAAGGCTCGCGATTGGAGATCACAAAGAGGGAGCCCCCCTGCAATTTGCCACGGATGCTGACGCGCAGGCGCTCCGCCGTCCACTGCGACTCGGCATTTTCCCGCAACCGCGCTTCTTGCTCGGCGGACGCCCGGGCCGCATTGAGCGTGTGCGCGAGGTGCGTGGCCTCGTGCGTCAATTCCTTGAGCATTTCGTTATCGGGAAGCGCGGGGGGCGCGGACGCCTTCCCAAGGCGCAGCGTGCGCATCCAGTTCGCGGTTTTTGCCATGGGACCGAGAAACGTCCAGCGAATCAGGAGCAGAGCGACGAGGGAGATCAGCAGGGTTTCAATCAGGGCGTTTAGTAAAGAGTCGCGCCAGAGGTGTGCGGTTTGCAGCTCGATATAACTAACGTCATGAAACAGAACAAGCGTAGCCACAACTTCCTGGCGGCGGTGCAGGGGCTGGGCGTAGACGTACATGGGAGTATCGCCCAGGGAGATGTACTGCCCTTCACCTCGATCGCCGGTGGCCGCGACAGCGGCGGCATTGGGGCGCAGGCGAAAGGCGTCTCCCAGACCCGGCGTCAACGCCAGCGGAAGACCCGCGAGGTTGTATACGGCGATGCCTTCGAGATGCTCGCGGTGGCCAAATCTTTCGACGATGCGTTCGAGATCGGCGGCAGGCTCCGGCTTCAACAGCGCCGGTTCAATGGTTTCCTGCAAACTTTCCGCCAGCACAACCGCGCGGCGCTGCAAATCGCGGTGAAGATTGCGGCTTTGCGTTCGCGATTGGTAGGCGGCGAACAGCACGGAGACGAATGCGACGCTAAAAATCAACGGCAGCACGAATCGCAGGCTGCTTCGCATGTAGGTCTCCAGGTGAGTGTTGCTCGATCCCGTTACTACCGGGACAGCGGCGGGAAAAACGCCTCAGCCCGGCACGGCCAAGAAATCCGCTAGCGCGGAAGGACGCCTAATTCTTTCAGCGAACTAATTTGATGCAACGCTAACGTCACCAGGTGCGAGAGAATGCGCGATACGTGCAAAACGGCGAGGCCGCCGTTTGCGGCTGGATTTAAGATTGAACCGTGATGTGCGTCGCCACCATGTTGTTGTCTTTGTCCATCTTGTATTCGATCGTAGCCATGGAACCCACCACCGGCTTGCCATCGATTTTGGTGTTGGTGTCCACGACGAACTGCATGGTCTTGGACTCGTCGCTATTCGCGGAGTCGGTGGAATTGCCCTGATTCGAACCCTTCTGCAAATTGATGGCTATGGAATTGTCGGTGACGGAAGCGATCGTGCCGGTAGCAGTACGGCGCTGCGTTTGGGTCTCAGCCTGTTGATGGGTGATACCCGGCGCGGCAGGAACGCCCCACATCGGCACGGCAGCAAATGCCAGCGCGAGTGCGCTGGCGGCGAATCGTGAACTGAGCTTCATAGGCCTCTCCGCTTGGAAACACGTCTAACGTTAGATAGCAGTTGGGGGGCCAACGGAGAGGGTCTCGCGGCAGGCTCTAACCTACTGCAAACAAAGGCTCCCGGAAACCGTCACGAAAGGCCTGTCTATGCAGCAAACAGCGCGCATGCAGTTTTTGCATGACTGCTGGTGAGATTTCCGTATCCGCTAGGGAGTGGCTTAATATGTGCCCGCGCCTGCCCGCGCCAATTGAGGATCGTTGATGTTCCTAACCGATTTATTGTTCGGACGCCCGCTGGGTACCTCGGAAGAGAGGGGCGAAAAGCTCGGGCCCCTGGCAGGGATCCCGGTTTTTGGCTTGGACGCACTCAGTTCCGCCGCGTATGGACCCGAGGCGGCACTGGCTCTGCTGATTGGGTTGGGCGCCGCGGGCGTCGCCTATATTGTCCCGATCACGATCAGCATCATCGTACTGCTCAGCATTGTTTATTTCTCGTATCGGCAGACGATCGAAGCGTATCCCAACGGTGGAGGATCTTACACAGTTGCTGGGCAGAATTTGGGCAGCTTCGCGGGATTGCTTGCGGCCGCGTCGCTGATGATCGATTACGTGCTGACGGCAGCGGTGGGAATCTCGGCGGGAGTGGGAGCGCTCGTTTCGGCGGCGCCCAAACTGGAGCCGCACACACTGCAGCTTTGTTTGGGAATCCTGGTGATCGTGACGCTCGTGAATCTGCGCGGCGTGCGCGAGACGGGCGTGGTGTTTCTGATTCCGACCTATCTTTTCGTGGGATGCCTGCTGGCCACGATCGGCGCGGGCGTGGTGAAAATGCTGGCGTCAGGCGGACATCCGGCACCGGTGGTGCCGCCGCCGGCATTGCCCGCCGCAACCGCGGCGGTGGGCGCATGGTTGCTCTTGAAGGCTTTTTCGAGCGGATGCACGGCGATGACGGGCGTGGAAGCCGTGAGCAATGGCGTGCAGGCTTTTCGCGAGCCGGTATCGAAGACCGCGCAAAAGACGCTCACGGCAATCATCGCCATCCTGATCGTGCTGCTGGCAGGAATCGCGGTCCTGTGCAGGAGCTATCACGTTGGGGCGACGAATCCGGGCGCCGGGTATCAAAGCGTGCTCTCGCAACTCACGGCGGCCGTCTTCGGGAAGAACATATTTTATTTTGTGACGATAGCCTCGATTCTGCTGGTGCTGTCGCTTTCCGCGAACACGGCATTTGCCGATTTTCCGCGGCTCTGCCGGCTGGTGGCGCAGGATGGTTATTTACCGACTCCTCTGGCGGTGCGCGGGCGAAGGCTGGTGTACACGCAAGGCATTGTGGTTTTGTTTGTGTTGTGCGGGTTGCTCCTGGCGGTGTTTGGAGGAATCACGGACCGGTTGATACCGCTCTACGCTGTGGGCGCGTTCCTGGCATTCACTCTATCGCAGGCCGGAATGGTGGCGCACTGGAAGAGAACGGGCGGGGCGAAATCGCGATCGGGAATGCTGGTCAATGGCCTCGGCGCTTTCTGTACGGGCGTCACGGTGCTGGTGGTCGTGTTCACAAAATTTACCGAGGGTGCGTGGATCACGGTGGTGCTGATGCCGGCGATCATGGCTTCGATGTACGCCATACGGCGGCATTATGACAAGGTGAATCGTGAAATTGCAGACCCCGCACCCCTCGATATTCACAAAGTCGAGCCGCCCATTGTGGTGATCCCGGTGGTGTCCCTGAATAAAGTGGTGCGGCAAGCGCTCGAATTTGCGCTGGACCTTTCCCCGGACGTACACGTGCTGCACGTGATGTGCGAGAGAGATAAGGAAGAACTTCTGGCGAACTGGAAGCGCATCGTGGAGGATCCGCTGAAGAAGGCCGGGCTGCCGGTGCCGCAGATCAAGTTTCTGGAATCGCCTTACCGTTTCGTGATCGGTCCGATCGTGGACTACACACTCCAACTTCAAAAGAAAAACGCGAGCCGGCTGGTGGCCGTGATCATTCCGGAGTTTGTGGAGAAGGAGTGGTATCTCTATTTTATGCACAACCAGCGCGCCACGTGGCTAAAGGCCGCGCTGCTGGTGAAGGGCAATCGCAGAATCGTGGTGGTGAACGTGCCGTGGTATTTGGACAAATCCTAAGCCGCCCGCCAAGCGGCAATGGATTGGCGAGCGGCCCAGGGTTGGAAGCTATTCGTGGCTGCCGCGATCGATAAAGGCGGCGATATTGTTGTGGAGCATCGCGCGGCTTTGATCGTCGAGGTACATCATGTGTCCAGCGGGATAGTATTGCATCTTGATGTTCTTCTGGAGTTCGGCCGGTAATCCGTAGAGGTGGTTCACCGTAAACTCCATGGCGAAGAACGGCGTGGCGAAATCGTAGTAGCCGTTCTCAACTTCCACGATCAGCTTGGGATTGGTAATCATGGCTTGCACGAGATCGGGCTGCACGTTGGGCGCGCCGGGGAAACCGCCTCCGCCACCGCCGAAGCCCTGCGGGCGGCGCGTCCAGTTCCAAGCGCCACCGGCGCTGGTGTTGTGGTAGACCTTGTCGTCGCCGAACTTCAGCTCATCGTGGTTATATTGATTGAGCATCGCAGTAAATGCGCCGCCCACCGCGGGACCTTCGGGATCGCCCTGTGAGTTTTCCGCGAGCAGGTCGCGAGCATAGCCGGAGAAGCGCGCGTCAATGCGGCCAGTGATCATGCCGCGGCTGCGTTGCAGCTCGGCGTTGAACTGGCCGAGGGTGACGCGAAGGTTGGCTTTCATCAGATAGTCTTCGCTGAGGCCGGTGAAGTAAGAAAGCTTTTTCGCTACAGCTTCTTTTTCGGCCTGGCTTAACCGCGCACCCTTAAACAGGGCCGCGGTGTAATCCCCTTCCGCATACTTGCGCGCTTCGTCGACAAAGCCCGGCAGGTCCGCGGGGCGGTCCTTCAACACTTTGTGATACCAGGCGACGGCCGCATAGCTGGGGAGGTAATAAACGTAGACGCGGTCGTCGCCGGGCTGGAACTCGATCGAGGAAAGATCGAGGACCGAGGAAATCAGGCAGATGCCGTTCAAGTGCATGTTGTAAAAATTCTGGAGGTAATTGCCGAGCGCGGCCGAGCGAAACGTGCCGTAGCTTTCGCCGATGAGGAACTTTGGCGAATTCCAGCGGTCATTGCGATTAATGTACGTGGAGATGAATTGGCCGAAGGCGGCGACGTCTTCGTCAATTCCATAGAAATCGTGCGGTTGCGCCTTGCCGACGGCATGGCTGTAGCCGGTGCCCATGGCGTCGATGAAGACGATGTCGGTTTTATCGAGCAGGCTTTCGGCGTTATCGACGAGCTTGTAAGGCGCGGGCGGAGTAAAGGCGCCGGAGGTGGTGCTGACGCGGCGCGGACCGAATGCACCCATATGCAGCCACATGGTGGCCGAGCCGGGGCCGCCATTGTAGAGAAACGAAACCGGCCTGGTGCTGGGATCCTTTACGTCACTGCGCGTGTAGGCAACGGAGTACATCAAGCCGGTCGGTTCGCCCGCGTCGTTCTTCAGCAATGTGGTGCCCGCGCTGGCCTTGTAAGGAATCGTCTGGCCGCCGACGTGAGCGGTGTGCTCGGTAACCGACCATTCTTCTTT
>Ga0209420_1000298_pt1 | contig 28096 bp, 18 predicted proteins | sample BlaSpr_A8_OM1_O1_FD_187972 | JGI IMG/M metagenome (GOLD analysis project Ga0209420, IMG submission 187972) | Forest soil microbial communities from Thunder Bay, Ontario, Canada - Black Spruce, Ontario site 2_A8_OM1_O1 (SPAdes) (version 2) | ecosystem: Environmental > Terrestrial > Soil > Boreal...
GAGAGTCCCCGCAATTCACCCAGTTTACGCGCGGTTTCCTGGACGAAGGCTGGCTCGTTGCGCTTCCCACGATGCGGAACCGGCGCCAAATACGGCGAGTCCGTCTCGATGAGCACACGGTCGAGGGGGACCTCAAGAGCGGCATCGCGAATCTGCTGCGCCTTAGGGAAGGTTAGGTTCCCGGCAAAGGAAATCATGAATCCCATATCGAGCCCGCGTTTCGCGTGTGCCCAAGCTCCAGTGAAGCAGTGGAGGATACCACCCAGCCCCTTGTCCACCCACTGATCTTTGATCAGACCGAGGCAATCTTCCCAGGCATTGTCGCTGCCCTCCGACGGCCGGCAGTGAATCACAATGGGAAGCTTTGCGGCCGCCGCTAGTTCCATCTGGCGCGCAAACACCTGCTTCTGCGTCTCACGTGGAGAGTGATCGTAGTGGTAGTCCAAGCCGATCTCTCCCCATGCAATTACTTTTGGATGCCGTACCAGTCGCTCCATCTCGAAATACGCAGGATCGGAGGCCAGCCTTGCTTCGTGCGGATGGATCCCGACTGTCGCATACATAAACGGGTACTGCTCTGCGAGTCGAATGCCGGCATCCAGTGTGGGCGGGCCATCCCCATTGCCAATAGCGACCATCGTCCGCACTCCGGTCTCCCGAGCGCGAGCGATGACCTGTTCGCGATCCGTGTCGAACTGCTTGCCGTCGAGATGTACGTGAGAATCTACGAACATGATTATGGGGGACATCCGCCCGGGCTGTCCGCCGAGCGAAGGCTCGGCTAGGTTTCGCTGGAATTGACGCGGGGCCCTACTTCAGCCGTGCTCCTACCGGCACATCCTCCAGAAAGCCTGCCAATACTGGCTTTCCGCCTTCCAGAGACGCCGCAACGATCATCCCGTTCGATTCCAGCCCGCGCAGTTTTCGCGGAGCCAAGTTGGCGACGATCACCACCTTGCGACCGACCAGAGTCTCGGGCGCGTAAGCTTCGGCGATGCCAGCCAGAACTTGCCGAACTTCCGTTCCGATATCGATTTCAAGGCGCAGTAGTTTGTCTGCTTTGGGCACGCGCTCGGCAACCTTCACCACGCCCACGCGCAACTCGACCTTGGCGAAGTCGTCGATGGTGATCTTGGCGCCGTCGGCCGCCGCCGCAGCGGGCGCAGGCGTCGGGGCGACTGGCTGGGCTTTCCCCGGTGACTGCAGCACCACGGAGGGTTCCTTCGGTTCCTCGACTGCCGGCCCTCGCTGCTGATCTTCCATGTGTTGCATCCTTTCAATCGCGCTCTTATCGGCGCGCGGGAACACCGGACGCACGTCGCCGAGCTTTGTTCCCAGTCGCAGCTGTCCCCAATCCAGATCGGCCAAGGCAAATTTCTTGATGTCGCCAAGGCCCAGCTGCTCCCATATTCGCGCCGTTGCATCCGGCATGACCGGATAAGCAAGAGCGGTCGCGATCCGCAGCGCCTCAGCCGAAGTGTAGAGCACCGTGGCCAGACGTGCGCGGCTTGAGTCGTCTTGCTTCTCGCCCAGCGACCAGGGCTCATTCTCCACGATGTATTTGTCGACCGCCGCCACTAATCCCCACGCTGTTTCGAGCGCACGAGAAAACTGGAATTGATCGAATAACGTGCCGAACTCGCGAATGGTTTTTCGCGCCGTCTCGGCAATCGCGTCGTCGGCAGAAATCTTCGAGGCCGCGGGTGACGGGTAAGGTACTTCACCCTTGAAGTACCTGTTAATCATGGTTAACGTACGGCTGGCCAGATTGCCCAATCCATTGGCCAGGTCGGAGTTGTAGCGCTGCACGAGGGCATCGAACGAGAACGAACCATCCTGCCCGAACACGACCTCCCGCAACAGAAAATAACGCAGCGCATCCGCGCCCAGCACGTCCAGAATCGTCTCGGTGCGGACAATATTGCCGCGCGATTTTGACATCTTGCTCTCTTCAAACAGCAGCCAGCCATGCGCCACAATCGCTTTGGGCAGAGGCAATCCCGCCGCTAATAGAAACGCCGGCCAGTAAACGCAGTGGAAGCGGACAATTTCCTTGCCAATCATTTGGACGTCGGCCGGCCAGTACTTCTTGAAAGCTTCCTGCGCGCCTGCGTGCGTCGAGCCGTAGCCGATAGCGGTGATGTAATTGGCCAGCGCGTCGAGCCAGACATAGATCACGTGCTTGGGATCGTCCGGCACCGGGATGCCCCAGGAAAATGTCGACCGGCTGATCGACAGGTCGCGCAGTCCGGAACGCACAAACGAAATCACCTCGTTGCGTCGGGTCTCGGGCCGGACGAATTCCGGATTCGCATAAAGCTCCAGCAGCTTGTCCTGAAATTCCGAGAGCTTGAAGAAGTAGTTCTCTTCGTGCACGGTCTCGGTGATGCGGCCACAGGTCGGGCAAGCATCGCCCGGCTGCGCGCCATCCACATAGAGTTCGTCGGAGACGCAATACTGACCGGTGTAGGTGCCCTTGTAGATATAGCCATTGTCGCGAATGCGCCGGAATAGTTCCTGCACCCGCTTCTTGTGACGCTCTTCCGTGGTGCGGATGAAGTCGTCGTTCGAGATTCCCATCCGCTGCCAGAGTTTGCGGAATTCCGCAGAAATCTCGTCAGCGTATTGTTGCGGAGTCTTGCCGGCCGCCTGCGCCGCCCGCTCAATCTTCTGACCATGCTCGTCCGTCCCGGTCAGGAAGAAAGTGTCGGCGCCCAACAGCCGTTGACGCCGCGCAATCGTGTCGCAGGCGATCGTCGTGTAGGCATGGCCAATGTGCGGACGTGCGTTCACGTAGTAAATCGGGGTCGTGATGTAGAACTTTCTGCCCATATATTCCTTAACCACAGTGGCAGTGGATTCACAGAGAACTGGTCTGCGTACCTCTGCGTGCTCTGCGGTTAGTGTTTGTCGCCTTTTCCGAGGTATTGACGCGAGGCTTCCTGCATCACCATCTTCAGTGGCACGCCATGCTCGGTCGCGATGCGCCGGCAATCCTCATACTCCGGAGCATAATTCGTGACGGTTCCATTCATGCTGGCAATTTTGATTCGAACTTCGCCCCATTCCGTGGTCACGTTCTCCCAGCGGCGCGCCAGAGTCTGACGAACCTCGTCTCGCCGTCGCACGCCAAGCGTTGAGGTCTCGGTGAAGAGCAGTTGTGTCAGCTTGTCCGAGTCTTCTGGCTGGCAAAGAACCGTTAGCAGCATTCCGGGACGATTTTTCTTCATCTGCACGGGCACACCGAACGCATCCCATGCGCCTTCTTCCAGCAGCCGGTCCATCACATATCCGAACACTTGCGGATTCAAATCATCGAGATTCGCTTCCAGCACGGTCAGAGTTTCCGACGCCATCTTCGCCGCCAGCCTGGAAGCGGTCTCACCTACCGTCAACCTCACGACGTTGGCATGGCCGGCGAAGTCTCGGGTTCCCGCGCCGTAGCCGGACTTTTCAACTTTCATTGCGGGAAACGGGGCGAAGCGCTTGGCCAATATCTTTACGATTGCCGCCCCCGTTGGGGTAACCAACTCCGCTTGCACGCCCGAAGAGTAGACCGGTATTTCTCTCAACAGTTCGAGCGTCGCAGGAGCCGGTACGGGAAACGTTCCGTGCGCGCACTGCACCGTTCCACCGCCGACGTTCAACGGAGAGCAGACGATCTCATCCACTCCCAGCGCTTCCGCCCCTACGGCCGCGCACACGATATCGACCATCGCATCCACCGCACCGACTTCATGGAAGTGCACCTGTTCGATGGATGTAGCGTGAATCTTCGCCTCGGCTGTCCCCAAGGCTTCAAAGATCGCAGTAGCAGCTTTCTTGGAAGTATCGCTAATCGCGGCCTTGCGGATGATCTCCCGAATCTCGCTCAACCCGCGCCCGTGCGAATGCCCGTACGGCGCTGGCGGCCCCGTCCGCGAAAGTCCGCTCTCGGAGTCGTGGCTGTGAGGATGCGCGTGTTCGCGATCAGGCGGATGACCGTGATCGTGTTCGATCTCCGCGGGCGAGGATGCCCCCGCCACTTTCTGCTGCGCCCAATCCCCCTCGCGCGGCGAGTCCTTCTCGCCGTCGACGCAAACGTCCACCTTGGTCGCCGAAATCCCGTTACGCACAACTCGAGAAATCTCCAGACGCGCGACCAGACCCAACGCAGCCACGGTTTTTTCCAGCAGTTGCGGCGGAACTCCGGCATCGACGAGCGTGCCTAGAAACATGTCGCCGCTCATGCCGGAAAAACACTCAAGATAGGCAACGCGCATAAATTCCCAGTCTTTACTACACTCCAGAGGGCACAGGAGGAAGCTTCACAAAGGCTGCGACGAGAAACTTTCATCATAGGGAACCGTTCTATCCCCGTCAAACGTACGCGGGTTGCGCACTCTGCTAAAATCACTGTTCTTCAATAACTTAGAGGAACTTAGGGACTTCTTGTACCGTCACCTGGAACGCCGACTTGCCCAACGCGTGCGGGAGTGTCTCGAGCACCGTTATCCGGCCGCCGCTCTGCCCGGCGTGGTTATCGAACAGCCTCCGAAAGTCGAACTCGGAGATTTCGCGATTCCGATTTTTCCCTTTGCCAAACCGCTGCGCTCAGCCCCCCTGAAAGTCGCCGAAGCAATTCGCGAGGAGATCGGTACCCTCGAGGGCATCGCCGAGATGCAGGTTGCTCCTCCCGGCTATTTGAATGTTCGGATCGACCGGGGGTGGATGGCCGCTGCCGTCGCCGCCGATCGGAAGCCACCGGTCGAGATTCCTTCCGGCAAGATTCTGGTGGAGCATTCGAGCATCAATCCCAACAAGGCGGCTCACATTGGACACCTGCGCAACGCCATTCTCGGCGACACTTTCGTCCGGCTGCTGGGCTATTCGGGAAGAACGGTGGATGTTCAGAACTACATCGACAATACAGGCGTGCAGGTCGCCGATGTGGTCGTCGGCTTCACTCACATCGAACAGAAATCTCGCGCGGAAATTGAGGCGCTGACCCATTTGCCACGCTTCGATTACTACTGCTGGGATCTATATGCCCAAGTCTCGAAGTGGTATGAAGCGGACAAACAGAACCTGCAAGTACGCCTGAAAACTCTGCACGCCATTGAAGACGCTTCGACGGAAACTGCCGCGATCGCCGATCTGATTTCGGTTGCCGTGCTGCGCCGCCATCTTGAGACCATGGACCGGCTCGACATTGAATACGATTTCCTTCCCCGCGAGAGCGAAATTCTGCAGCTGCATTTTTGGGACGCGGCTTTCATCAAACTGAAAGAAAGCGGAGTGCTCACCTTCGAAGGCGAGGGCAAGAATAAAGGATGCTGGGTCATGCGGCGCGCAGGAACCGGCAAGTCAAACTCAAGTGTAACCACAGACGGCACCGAGGGCACTGAGGCAGAGAAGATCACGGAGGACGATCAGAAAGTGATCGTCCGTTCCAACGGGACTGTCGGTTACGTGGGGAAGGACATCGCCTATCACATGTGGAAGTTCGGGCTGCTAGGCCGTGACTTCGGTTATCGCAAGTTCTACCGCTATCCTAACGGCCACGACTGCTGGATTTCAACTGCGAATGGCGATGAGGAACATCCTCACTTCGGCGACGTTGCCGAGATTTACAATGTCATCGATGCCCGGCAGTCCGAAGCTCAGAACACTGTCGTAGAAGCACTGCGCGGACTCGGCCACAACGAAGCCGCTAACCACTACACGCATTTCTCCTATGAGATGGTCGCACTCACGCCGCGCTGCGCCGCGGAACTCGGTTACGACCTGAGCGACGAAGATAAAACGCGTTCCTACATCGAAGTCAGCGGCCGCAAAGGTTTTGGCGTCAAAGCCGACGATCTGCTCGATCAGCTTATCGCTTCGGCGAAGAAAGAAGTCGACTCACGCCATCCACAAGTCAGCGATTCAGAACGTCAGGAAATCGCCGCGCAGATTGCCATCGGCGCTCTACGCTATTTCATGTTGAAATTCACCAAGCAATCCGTCATCGCTTTTGATTTCAAAGAGGCGCTCAGCTTCGAAGGCGAAACCGGGCCTTACGCGCAGTATGCGGTCGTGCGCGCCACCAGCATCTTTCGTAAAGCTGGGGTTGATCCCGGGACTTTCTGTGGAAGGGAAAGCGGCATTTCCGCCGCCGAGATGGCGCTTTATCTCGAAGGCGAAGCCGGCAACGAATTCTGGGAACTGTGGCTCGCGTCGTCTAAAACTTCCTACGTAATCGACAAGTGCATTGCCACCACCGAGCCAGCATACCTGGCCAAACATGTTTTCCAGCTCGCGCAGCTTTTCAACACCTTCTATCACCGTCATCCTATCCTCAGCGAGCCGGAGGAGAAGCGGAAGCAATTCCTGCTGACCATGGTCGCTGTGGTGCGCCGCGAATTAATTCGAACTCTAGCGGTCATGGGCATCACCGTCCCGGCAGTCATGTAAAGTTTCCGCCAGCCCGACCCGCTTCTCAATCACGCCCATCCTTCTCACCGCATGCATACCGCTGTCATGCAAACCTGCTAACCTTTTTCACTCAACTTGAAATCTGCCAGACGATGTTCCGCTTCCCTACCTCAGGAGCACTATGATGGCATCAACCGTTCGGCCGACCCTTACCTCCTTGACTCTCATACTTTTGTGGGGCATGACTCTGCCACGCTTCGTGTACCCGCAGGAGAGGTCTTTGGCTACGAAACCCGCGGTTCCCGGCCATCGTCCGCGAATCGGTCTGGCGCTCAGCGGTGGCGGTGCCCTGGGCCTGGCCGAAATTGGTGTGATCCAGTGGATGGAGGAGAACCACATTCCCGTGGACCGCATTGCGGGCACCAGCATGGGCAGCATCATCGGAGCGATGTATGCCACGGGCATGTCGCCCGCCGAGATCCAAAAGTTTGCCGAAAAAATTGACTGGGACGAAGCCTTCCTTCCCCAGCCGGTCTATACCCAACTCTCCTACCGCCGAAAACAAGACCGGCGTGACTTTCTGATCAGTGCTCCCCTCGGCCTGAAACATGGTCTGAACGGGCCCAACGGTTACAACTCCGGCCAAGGCGTGGGATTGTTGCTGGATCGCATCGCTTTCCCGGAATCGGGTGTCGCCAGCTTTGATGATCTGCCAATTCCATTTCGTTGCGTCGCGACCGACATGCTCAGCGGCGAAGGCGTCGTGCTGCGCGACGGCTCATTAGCGCAAGCCGTGCGCGCCTCCATGGCTATCCCTGGCGTATTTACTCCGGTGGAGATTAATGGCCGTGTGCTGGCGGATGGCGCCATGATACAAAACATTCCGGTTGAAACCGTTCTCGCCATGAATGCGGATGCCGTGGTCGCAGTCGAACTGCAGCTTCCCCCGGGCGACCGCGAAGAACTGGACACGCTCACCGGAGTGCTCTCCCGCGCCGTCGCCGTGATGATCACACAGAACGAGCACCGCTCTCTGGCTCTGGCGAAGGCTACGGTAAGCATCGGAATGAATGGTTTCTCGGTGACGGATTATTCGCGCGTCCGAGACCTCGTCGCGCTGGGGCGCAAAAGCGCCGCTGCGCAGTCTTCCGCTCTTCTTCCTTATGCGATTCAGGATCCTGTGGAGTGGCAGGAATATTTGGCTGCCCGCGGGGCACGCAGACGGCGTCCGGCAGACAAAATAGAAACCATCGAAGTCACAGGTGCCGATTCTGACACGGATCGCAGACTCCAGCATCGGCTCAGCAAGGCGCTTCACGGCCCGCTCGATCTCCCCAAACTCGACACCCAACTGACCCGCATTGCTGGGGAAGGCCAGTTCGATTGGCTGGGCTACGAGGGCTTTACCCAGAACGGAGTTCCCGGGCTGCGCATTACCACGCACGAGAAATCATATGGACCGCCATTTGTTGACCTGGCAGTCAACGTAGACGGTTCGGGCGTCGCTGCCTTCGATTTCTCTGCTGGTGCGCGAGTCACTTTCATGGACATCGCCCACCGCGGCGGCGAGTGGCGCAACGATCTTCTCTTCGGCTCAAGTAACCTGGCCGCCAGCGAGTTCTATCAGCCTCTGTGGCAATCGCGATTTTTTGTGGCGCCTTACGCTTTAGCATCCAAGTACGCCCGCAACTCATTCACGGGCTTGACGCGGGTTGCCGTCTTCGGCGATGAGCGCGCCGGGGGCGGCTTCGATATTGGGTATGACTCGGGACGCCGCAGCGAATTCCGTGTCGGGTACGAAATCTTCGATGGCAAGCTGAGTCCGCTGATTGGCGATGCCGGGCTGCCCATCGTCGGCGGCAGCACTGGCGAATTCCGCGCGCGTTACGTGTGGGACGGCCAAGACAGTCCTGCGGTTCCGCGCGCCGGAACGCGTGTGGTGATCAGCGCGTCGCGCGTGCTGCAAAGTCCGGGATTGGCGCATCCCATTGGGCAGCTCGAGGTGCAGACTTCCAATTTCGTTCCGGTCGGGCCGAAGACTTCGCTCTTCTTCAGTATTTCCGGCGGCACCACATTCCGAGGCTCAGCCGGACCGTTTCAGGTGTTTTCGCTCGGTGGACCGTTCCGCTTGGGTGCCTACCTCCCTTACGAGTTTCTGGGCAACCACTACGCCTACTCGTCGCTCGGATTTCACCGCCAACTTTACCGCCTGCCAGAACTGGTGGGAGGGAAAATCTATTGGGCTGGATGGTACGAAGCTGGCACAGCCTTCGGCACGGCAACCCGTGATCCCGGACCGATTGCTGTGCGCGGCACATTCAATATCGGAGTGATCGCAGACACCATCGTGGGCCCAATCGCGCTGGCAGGCAGCGTCAGTCCCACCGGTCTGAGCCGGGTAAATTTTTCGGTGGGGCGAATCTTTTGAGCCTGCCGATGTTTTTTCGCTCGTCAGTCTCTTGCCAGCGATGCCAGGTCGATCACGAACCTGTAGCGCACATCGCTTTTCAGAGCTCGTTCATCAGCTTCATCGACTTTTGGCATGGGCACGACTTCAACGTCGCCCGCCACGCCGGGTCGGCTGCAGAAGTCCAGGATCTGCTGAATTTCGTGGATGCCGCTGATCTCGGAGCCCGCCCGACCACTTTGCCGAGCCGCAAGAGAAAATGCTCCGTTTGGGACATCCTTCTCAGCAAGTCCCACGACGATCATGGCTGGGTCGACCTTCAATCACAGCATCGGCAGTTTCCCCAGTCTAACGCAGATTGATATACTTCGCCCCTCGGTCCATCTTAAGAAAGCTGCATGGAGGAAAACTGGTGCGCTGGCACATTCTGAATTCAATTCTGCCTTTGTTAATTGCTGTCCCTGCCGCAGCACAACAGACCTCGCCGCCCGCCGCGAAGCCTCTATTTAAACTTCAGGAAGTGATGATTCCGGTGCGCGACGGAGTCCATTTGCAGACCGCGATCCTTACCCCTATCGACCAGCAAGGTCCGCTGCCGATTTTGTTTCGTCGTACGCCGTACGGCGTTCCCGAGAAACCGCCAGAGCAAATACCTTCGTCGCTCAAGGAACTTGCGCAAGATGGCTACATCTTCGTCGTCCAGAATCTGCGCGGACGATTCAAGTCCGAGGGAGTGTTCAATCTGTCTTCCTGGGTCGATCTGAATGATCCCAAGGCCACCAATGAGACGACCGACGCATACGATTCGATCGACTGGCTGCTGAAGAACGTTCCCAACAACAACGGAAAAGTCGGGATGTTTGGCGTGTCTTACGACGGATTGACCACCGCGCTCACGCTGCTTCATCCGCATCCCGCGCTGCTGGCCATCAGCGAGCAAGCCTCGCCGGTGGATCAGTGGATGAACGATGACGACCACCGGTATGGCGCGCTGCGCGAGAGCTATGACTTTGAATATGCGGTCATGGAGCAGGCCGACAAGAACAAAAACACCCACTTCGATTTTGAAACCTACGACACCTACGAATGGTATCTCGACTTGGGTCCGCTTTCGAACATCAACGCGAAGTATCTTCACGACTCCATTCCTTACTGGAACTCCAGTGTCGAACATCCCGACTACGACGAGTTCTGGAAGAAAGAAGCGTGGGTCAGCCAGCTTCACGCCTCCACCGTCCCCAATCTGAATGTTGCAGGATTTTGGGATCAGGAAGATCCTTGGGGGCCGTGGCAGATTTTTCGTCATGCCGAAGAGAACGACCCGCAGCACACGAATTTTATGGTTGCCGGTCCCTGGTTTCACGGGCAATGGTCGGGGGGCAAGGGTGACACGATTGGCATCATTCCGTTCGCTGGACACGAGACTGCGCGGGAATTTCGCGAGAATATCGAAGCACCTTTCTTCCGCTATTATCTTCACGGTCAGGGCGAGAAGCCGCAATGGCAGGCCAGCACTTTTCAAAGCGGATCGAATACCTGGCACACTTACGCCGTTTGGCCTCCGAAAGAAGCGACGCCTACAGACCTGTATCTGCACGCAGACGGAACTCTATCGTTCACGGCGCCGAGCCGGGCTAAGACCGGCCTAACTTATCGTGAGTACGTCTCCGATCCCGCGAATCCTGTGCCTTATCGCCAGCGTCCCATCTCGCCCACCTATCCCGCGGGGGATTGGCGCACCTGGGAAGTTGCTGACCAGCGCTTTGTCGACCATCGGCCCGATGTCCTTTCCTTCGTCAGCGAACCGCTCGACCACGATCTCACCGTTACTGGCCCGCTCGCCGCGAATCTGTTCGCCTCGACTTCCGGCACCGACAGCGATTTCGTCGTCAAGCTGATCGATGTGTACCCGCAGGACGCGCAGAAGAATGCGTGGGCTCCCGAAGACGGTCCGAAGCCCGGCCAGTATGCTCAGTCTTTAAACGGCTATGAACTGCCGATTGCGATGGAAGTGCGGCGGGGCCGCTATCTGACCAGTTATGAGAATCCGTCTCCCTTGACCGCGAACCGGCCGACGAAGTGGAACATCCCTCTTCGGGATCACGATCACGTTTTTCGAAAGGGACACCGCATCATGGTGCAGATCCAATCGACGTGGTTTCCGGTGATCGACCGCAATCCGCAGAAATTTGTGCCAAGCATCTACAAGGCCGCCGCCTCGGATTTCGTTTCCGCGACGCAGCGAATCTATTGCTCGTCGGATATGCCTTCACATCTGGTCCTTCCAGTCGTGCCGTAAGACAAAAAAGGCCCGGAAGAATTCTGTCCCGACAAGCGGAGCAGGATGCTTGGCGAAGCGAAAGATCCTACGCTGTCGAGAGACCTGTTGTCCCGGGCCTGATTTCTATCGCGCTATTTATTTCCCGCCGGCAGCTCCGTGCTGCCCCAGCCAAGACGCTAGTCGGGGCTCCTGCTGGGACTTCAAATCCACGCAGTTGTTGATGCGCTCGATCGACTGTTTGTAGGTACGCTCCGCGGCCGCGATCTTGTGCGCGGAAAAGAATTCCGTCACTTGATCTCGTAATCCCGCATCGCAGAAAATGCTGGTCGCTCCCACGACTTCGGCGCTGGCAAAGGGACCTCCAGCCTTCGCCACCGCGTCCCAGTGCGACTGAATGAAGTTCCAAGCCAATTCTCGGCCGGCCGGATTTCTCATCACGCTGGTAATCACCTGCAACGCATCCTGCGATCGCACGTCTGGGGAGACGGCAAAATCCAGCGTGCGCTGCAGCAACGTCGGATCGCTAAATCGCGGCAGCGTGTTGAGATACGTATAGTACTGTTCCGGCGATTTGGGATTCTTCGTGGCCGCCATCACCCGATCGTAAAACCCAGAGTCCCCATTCAAAGCGGCCAGTGCGAAGGCGCCGCCGGCTATTTCAGAGTCGACGGACGCCGGATCGGACAACGCTTTATCCGCAAGTTTGCTCGCTTCCTCCAGAGTTTCTGGATCGCGTGCGTCGTAGCCCAGCGCCCGGAAGAGCCGCGACCGTAAAGTCCTTTGTTCGTCGCTTTCTCCAGGTTTGGGCTCATATCCAACATCCTTCATGGCCGGCGCCAGATATTGGCGCAGCCATATGCGATACGAATCACGATCGCTGTCGCTTACCAGGTACTGGCCGATGTAACCGAGACCACCCAGCAGGTCTTCCACCACAGCGCGGTTGCGATCCGGCTGGAGACCTTGCGCGAAGGCGAGGTAGTCGCCCACCGGTTCACGACCGACTCGCACCGAGGCCCAGATGTCGTTCTCAGTCGAGATCCGCTCGGCGGGAGTCAGCTTAGGTTCCGCATCGCTCGCCAGGGCCCGAACTGCGTCCGCCGGGAAAGCTGTTCTGTAGTAACCCGTCGCGCCGGCATTGGTCAGAACCCAGGTCGAGCACCCGGGCAGCGTAACGGTTTCTTCTTTCTTGGTCATCAGCTCGCACTTCGCACCCTTACCACTGGCCGAACCTCGCAAGCACAACGGGATTTGCCACAGTTGATCGTTGCCCGCTTCGAACTTGGACCGATCAAAGTAATAGCGCTGCTGAGTCAGCGTGACGCTCGTGGAATTTCCCGAGCACTGTGCCTTGACATTGATAATGGGAGCGCCCGCTTGCTTTACCCAGGTGGGCATGATCTTGTCGACGGGCTTGTTTGAAGTTTTGGCCTGTGCATCCCAGAAATCATCAGCGGTCGCGTTGGCGTACTGATGCTGTTGCAGATACGCGTTTACCCCCGCGCGAAAGGTCTGTTCACCGAGGTAGGATTCCAGCATGCGCAGCACCGATGCCGCCTTGCCGTACGCGATTCCGTCGAACAGTTCCTGAATCTGCGCCGGCGTGTCGGCCGCTTGATGGATGGGACGCGTATTTGCCAGCGAGTCCACGTTCAGGGTGCTGCCGGTGTCACTGACGTCATCCAGGTTGAAATTCCATTCCGGTTTCCATGCCTCGATGGGCTTGCTCGACATCCATGTGGCAAAGCCTTCGTTGAGCCAGATGTCATCCCACCACTTCATGGTTACGAGGTCCCCAAACCATTGGTGCGCCATCTCGTGCGCAATCACGCTGGCAATCTCTTTTTTTAGGCCGACGGACCCTTGCTTCTCGTCGACGAGGAGAATCACTTCGCGGAAAGTAATGCACCCGGTATTTTCCATCGCGCCTGCAGAAAAGTCCGGAATGCCGATCAGATCGAGCTTTCCATAGGGATATTTAATCCCGAAGTAGTTGTCGTAGTACTTCAGAACGTTCTGGGCAACTTCCAGCGCGAATGTGCCCATGTCTTTTTTTCCTGGGGTGGCATACACGCGAATCGGAATGCCATCCGCTTCGCCCTCGACATACTCGAAGTTACCCACCACTAAGGCAGCGAGGTAGGACGACATCTTGGCGGTCGTGGCGAAACACACGGTGTGTTTGTCACCGGGTCCCGCCGTATCCGATACGATTTTCTGGTTCGAGATCGCTACCAGACCTTTATCGGCGACCGCGGTTATGTCGAAGGTGGCTTTATAGTCGGGCTCGTCGAACGAAGGAAATGCGCGCCGCGCGTCGGTCGCTTCAAACTGCGAGGCGGCGTACTTGCGTCCATGGTCGTCCTTGCCCAGATACAAGCCGCGCATTTCGTCATTGAGAATGCCGGTATAAGTGATGTGTACGGTGGCGGGGCCGGCGGCCAGCGGCTTCTCTACGCTGATCACGACCATCTCTTTCTCTTTCTCGACTGTGACTTTGGCTTTTTGCGTCGTACCGCCGCTTGCGACCGTGACCTCGTGGAAATCGATATCGACAGCATTCAGAGTGATCTCTGAACTCGGCTTCAGCAAGCGAATGGCAATGGTTTCATTGCCTTCAAATTTCGCCTGGTCGAGATCTGGCGTGAACATGAGTTTGTAATTCTCTGGTCTTGCGCCCTCGGGCAGCCGTTGTGCTGTAGCCAGCGACAGTGAGAGCACGAAAAAGGTCATTACTGCGAAAATACGCTTCATATTTCTCCTCAGGAGATTGAGTCGGATTACTTTCTTAAAGGGCTGCGTTACGTATAGATCTTGTGCTTCTAGAGTGTTGGGGACGCCGTCCTCAGTCCATTCCAGACGAATACGAATGTTGTCTCGCGAAAGTTCACTCGCGCGATCGGACCACCCCATTCAACAATGTTACCGCACAATGATTGGCGCCGAACCAGTATGGAATTTCGCGATAGTCCTTGACGCCAAATACCGCGAGATCCGCGTCTTTGCCCGGCTCGATGCTGCCCTTCCGCTGGGCCAGGCGCAAAGCCCACGCGCCGTTGATTGTGGCTGCCGCGATTGCTTCCGCCGGTGACATCTTCATGTGGGTGCAAGCCAGCGACATTGCCATCGGCATGCTCAGGGTCGGCGAGGTGCCGGGATTATAGTCGGTCGCCAGGGCGACCGGTACACCGGCATCGATCAGCCGGCGCGCATTGGGATATTCTTTCAAGCCCAGGAAAAAATTTGCCCCCGGCACTAACGTGGCCACCGTATCGCTCTTGGCCAACCGCGGAATGTCGTCCTCGCTTACGTGGTCCATGTGGTCGAAGGAAGCGGGAATGAAACGCAGGAACGGCTGCAAAACCGTTTCCGAAAGCTGGCCCATGTGCGCGCGGATACCCAAGCCCTGCTTTTCTGCGGCGGCAAAAATCTGCTCCGCCTCTTCCGCGGTAAACGCCCCCTTGTCGCAGAAGACGTCCACAAACTGGGCAAGCTTCCGCCGTGCTACTCGCGGAATCATCTCCTTACAGACGATCTCAATATATTTTTGTGAGCAGCCTTGAAATTCTTTTGGGACGACATGAGCTCCGAGCAGCGTGGCCACGACTGTGCCGGCCCAGCCAGAAGCCGCTTCTCGGATTGCTTCCAGCGATTTCAGTTCCGAGTCGAGGGTGAGTCCGTACCCTGATTTGGCCTCTACGGTGGTCGTGCCGTGCGCGGCCATCTCATCCAGCGAAGACGCGACTTTCATCGCCAGCGCGGCTTTAGAGGCCCTGCGAACAGCCTCCAGACTGGACCGGATCCCGCCGCCCGCCGCGGCAATCTCTTCATAGGAAGCGCCTGCGCTGCGTTTCTCGAAATCCACGAGGCGGGGGCTCACGAAAACGGGATGCGTGTGCGAATCTACGAGGCCGGGCAGAACCAGTTTGCCAGAGCAGTCGATCGCGGTGATCTTTCTGCGATTTCGCTTGACCCACGCGTCGCCTAGAGCATCTTTAGTGGTCCCAACGGAGACGATCTGTCCGTTCCGACACAGCACCGCGCCTTCCTGGATGATGCCGAGATGTCTCAGGTCAGATCCGCGCCGGGGACCAGGTTTCGCCAACGCGGAACGTAACGTAAGAAGCTGGCCAATGTTGACCAGCAGCAGAGCGTCTGGTGATGGAGATCTTCGTTTTGCGGTAGCCACGCGTGCTTTCGTCTAGCAGCAGATTCGGTGCTGAGGGCGACACTCAGAATTCGTTTTCATCGTTGATGAAGTCCTGCAATCAGCCTAACATCAAAAGGAAAGATTCATCATGCTCAACCACCGGTCTTACCTTCAGCCTTTGACTCACCGACTTCCGCGCGTCTGCCATCGCGCGGCTACTGCAAGTCTCCTCTTTGGACTGGCTTTTCAACCCAGTTTAGCTTCGCCGAAGCCTAAGCCGCAGACGCAACCTCTTTCGCTCTCTGCCGGAACTCTAGGCCAAGCCGGCCAGGGTCGGCACATTGCGATCGGGGCTGCGGCCGCTTCCGCGTATCTCGCCGAGGCGGAATATTCCGCCATCCTGGGCTCGGAGTTCAGTCAGCTACAGCCTGAGAACGAAACCAAGTTCGGTCCCATTCATCCTCGGCCCGACAGCGATCCCAATCCGTACGATTTCAACGGCGCCGACAAACTGGTGGCGTTTGCTCAAAGTCATCATATGCTCGTCCGCGGCCACACGCTGGTCTGGCACAACCAGATACCGGATTGGGTGAAGAAAGGCGGATATACCGCGCCTCAGCTCGCGGCAATTCTCCAGAGCCACATTCACGCCGTGGTGGGCCATTACGCCTCCAAGGTTTACGCTTGGGACGTGGTCAACGAAGCATTCAATGACGACGGTACCATGCGCGATACAATTTGGTACGATCAACCTGGAATCAATGCCGGCGCGGGGACGCAGTACATCGAGCAGGCGCTGCGCTGGGCGCGGGCGGCCGACCCGCAGGCGAAGCTGTTCTACAACGATTACGATGCGGAAGTGCTGAATCGGAAATCCGACGCGATCTATGCCATGGCCAAAGATTTCAAGCAGCGCGGCGTGCCGCTCGACGGCATCGGCTTCCAAACCCACATCAGTTTGAAGTTCGACGACCCGGCGAATTTGGCCTCCTACGCGAAAAACATGGAGCGCTTCGCCAAGCTTGGCCTTGAGCTGCACCTTACGGAACTCGACATTCGTCTCACCGATTCCAGCCCAGAGTCGCTCCGTGCGCAAGCCAAACTCTATGGTGAAATTACCGATCTCTGCGTGCATCAACCCGCCTGCAAACTGCTGCAAACCTGGGGATTCACCGACAAGCACTCGTGGATTCCAAACTTCTATAAGGGGCAGGGATGGGCGCTGCTCTGGGACGAGAACTACCAGAAGAAACCAGCATATGAAGCCGTGCACGACGCGCTAATGAAATAGTTTGCCGATGGCAGATTGCCTGAATATTGGGCATGATATATAACCGGACATTCAGACAACGGCAATCGAATTATGCAATGGGCAAGAGTCGGGCAATACGCCGCGATCGCAGTACCGGCGAAGTTGCGCCAGCGCTTTGGCATTGAAGAAGGCAGCATCGTGGTCGCTGAGGAGACGGAGGACCGTATTCTGATTCGTCGCGCTATGGTCGTCCCGGTAGAGCGATGCACGCCGAGCTCCGACAAGCGGTGATCATGAACGGCGCGGTTCCTCAAATGGCCGAGTTTTCGTTGCGCGAACTGATGCGGCGAAGTGGATTGAGCCAGAAAGCGCTTTCGGCCATCCTTCCGGGAAAAGCCGTGCGCCAGCGGACCCTCGCGATTCTGATGCAAGTACTTGCGGAAGAATGAAAAGCGGAAATTCAAGATGACACCGACGGCCTAGTGTCTAGCACGGAGCGCATTTAGGCGCTGCTGAGCCTCGGCCATGCCTGGAGCTAGTCGAAGGGCTGCTTCATAGGCAGTTGTGGCAGCTTGTCTCTGTCCTTTGTCCTCTAAGGCCCTGCCAAGCCAGAAATCCGCTGGTGCAAGAGGCGCGATCTGCGTGGCACGAGATAGATCGTTCACAGCCGTATCCAGATTTCCCAACCGATACTCCACGATCCCGCGTCCGAGGAGACTGTTTTGCTTATCCGGGTTCACCTGAAGTGCCGCGGTGAATTCTTGCACTGCAGCCTCCAAATCGTTGAGTCCCATCAAAAGGAAGCCCAGATTGTTGTGGGCCTGAGCGATTTCGGTCGCATCCTTGCTGTATTTGAGCGCCAGTTCGTATTCGCCTATTGCCACGTCAGGGTGACTTTGCTGTTGCTGCAAAACGCCGAGATTGTAATGTGCCGTGGAAAGCTGCGGCACGAATTCTGCTGCCGCCTCAAAATGAGACATGGCAAGGTCAGGCCTTCCCATCGCCATCAGCGCGGCACCGAAATTGTCTTCGGCGATTCCGTTGCGGCTTGTAACCGCCAGCGCATGAGAGAACAGCGTGTAGCTGTTGTGCCAGTAGCTGATTTGCAGGAAAGCCGTTGAGGCATAGGCGATCAGCAGTGCCAGTGCAATGGCCCTACCGGCGAAACTTGAAAGCTTTAGCTGCGCGAACAGGTCTGCGCAACCCCAGACTACGATGATGAACAGTCCAACGAAGGGTAAGTAGGCGTAGCGATCAGCCATCGCTTGCCGTCCTACCTGTACCATGCCGATCATTGGAATCATGGCTACGAGATACCAGAGCCAGCCGGTAAATAGATAGCCGCGGTTCTTGCGATATCGGCAAGCGAGCACGGTGCCCGTCGCGATCAGCAGTCCCGCCATAAATACTTTCCAAATTGGAAGGGAGCCTTCGGGATGGGGGTAAAAGACTGCCAGCCGGGATGGCCAGATACCCTTACCGACATATGCGACATAGGAATAGACTCCATTTTCAATCCGTATGCCCAAGGGCAATAATTCTGTTGATCCCAGAGCGCCGCCGCTGTTCTGGGCATACAGCGTGATCCATGAACTTGCCGCCGAGAGAGCGAAGAGCGGAATCTTTTCGGCCAACAGCCAGAAAAGCACGGGACGATCTGCAGAAGCCTCTGAATTAGAAGCGATGCGCTGTAACGGCCAGTAGTCCCACAGCAGAAGCAGAATGGGCAAGGTCACGACCATTGGCTTGGCGGCCAGGCCAAGCGCGAAAAGCAGGACCAGCACCCAGTAGCGCTCCCAACTTCTCTTGTTCGCGTACCACCCGTAAGCGGCCAAGGCGAGCAGCAGAAAGAGCATGGACAGCAGCGACTTGCGTTCGGCTACCCAAGCCACGCACTCAACGTTTAAGGGATGAACGGCAAACAGGGCGGCCACGAGCGCGCTTCGCTGTAGGTGTCCGGTTGCCCTGGTCAGAATCAAGAACAGCAGTACCACATTGAGCGCGTGCAGCAGAACGTTAACAGCGTGGTGGCCTCGCGGATTCGTGCCGAACAACTGCACGTCGGTCATATGAGAAAGCCAGGTCAAGGGATGCCAATTGGCTTCCACCGTTGCCGTAAATGCCCAAACAACGTTCTTCCAGGAGAGTCCCTGCAAAACGTGAGCATTCGCGGTGATGTAGGCGGGGTCATCGTAATTCAAGAATGCGCTACTCAACGTTGGAACGTAAAGAATAAGCGTGCCTACGAACAGCACCAGCGAGATCGCAACGGACCAACGCAAGCCTAGGAATGGGGACGCGGTAGTTCTCTCCATGGTTTTCGCCGGCCGAGTCATCGAAGAGCGCGCACATTCTCCTCCAACGATGACGATGCATCTATGGTGAGCTATTTGGCCAAGATCAACAAGCTCACTTTGCGTTGACCTATTGGGTTCTTTTCAGCCAGCGGATGGAGGCACAGCAGACGGATGGCGGGACCTTCCGTGCCGGGTATTTTCCTACGCCGCCGCCCTGTCGTTGCCGACGAGGGCAATCCTCCCATCGGCCGAAGACCGCGACGGATAAGTCGGCCTCAGCTCCGTGCCACAAAGTTGGAACAGCCGCGCCCGGTTGCAGAAGATTCAAGTATTACTGTCGGCTGCCCGCGATCGCTCTGAGCCGGAGCTGTGCTTGCTGAAATCCCGGGGACAGCGCGAGCGTTTTACGGTAGGCGTCGGCAGCCGGCGGGAGCTTACGTTGCTCTTCCGGCGCCGAGCCTAAGCAGAAATAAGCCAAGGCATCCGGTGTAGCCCAAGGGCCTCCTCGTACTAGGCCGGCTGTCGGTCGTAATCCGGTTGGTGGGGGGGAGACTCACAGACAACTGCCCCACGGCATTTTTCTCCCTGAAAAAGATGCGCCGATCTTCCTCGCTGCCATCCAAGCTCACGCCACTCACTTGCCGACAGAAGATCTTCAACACTTCGGCCCCTACTTAAGTAAGAAGTTGAAGGCATTATGATCGTGCTTCCAGGAAAATATCGCCGTATGCGAGTCTCGGAGGGCTAAACTCATCTGCGACTAAGAACTCATCGGCACTTTCACGCCGGCCGTTTTTGCAAACTCTTTTGCTTCATCGTATCCTGCATCCGCGTGGCGGATGATCCCCATCCCCGGGTCGGTGGTCAATACGCGCTCGATTCGCTTCGCCATCTCGTCGGTGCCATCGGCAACGGTGACTTGTCCCGCGTGCAGCGAGTAGCCGATGCCGACGCCGCCGCCGTTGTGAATCGATACCCAGGAAGCTCCGGCGGCCGTATTCAGCAGGGCATTGAGCAGTGGCCAGTCGGCGACCGCGTCTGAGCCGTCTTTCATGCTTTCCGTTTCGCGAAATGGAGACGCCACCGAACCGCAGTCGAGATGATCGCGGCCGATCACGACGGGGGCCTTTATTTTTCCCTTCTTCACCAGGTCGTTCATCGCCAGGCCAAACTCCGCGCGTTCGCCGTAGCCTAGCCAGCAGATGCGCGCGGGCAATCCCTGAAACTTGATGCGCTTTCGTGCCAGCTCGATCCAGCGGCGCAGAATGCGGTTGTCGGGAAATAATTCGAGGACAAGATTGTCCGTCACGTGAATGTCGGACGGTTCACCTGACAGCGCCACCCAGCGGAACGGTCCGCGGCCTTCGCAGAACAACGGACGGATGTAGGCGGGAACGAATCCGGGAAAATCGTAGGCATTCTTGACGCCGCGCTGAAAGGCGAAAGTGCGGATGTTGTTTCCGTAGTCGAACGTGATTGCGCCCATTTTTTGCAGGCGCAACATGGCTTCCACGTGCCGCGCCATGGCGTCTAGCGATCTCTCCTGATACGTCTGCGGATCACGTTGGCGAAGGTCCAGCGCCTGTTCAAGGGTCATTCCGTTGGGCACATATCCGTTCAGCGGATCGTGCGCGGAAGTTTGGTCGGTCAAAATGTCGGGAACGACGCCGCGCTCGGCCATCTCCGGAATCAGGTCAGCGCAATTCCCCACGAGTCCGACGGAGACATTTTCTTTCTTCCGCACGGCATTCTTCAGAATGCGAAGCGCCTCATCCAGCGTCGTCACCATGAAGTCGCAATAGCCGGTCTTCAGGCGCTTCTTGATGCGCTCCGGATCGACATCAATTCCCAGAAACGCCGCGCCCGTCATGGTCGCGGCCAGGGGCTGCGCTCCGCCCATGCCGCCCATGCCGCCGCTGACAATCAGCTTGCCGGCAAGCTCGCCGTCAAAATGTTTCTCTCCTGCTGCGGAGAACGTCTCGAACGTTCCCTGCACAATTCCTTGCGAGCCGATGTAGATCCACGAACCGGCCGTCATCTGCCCGTACATCATGAGACCAGCGCGTTCCAGTTCGTTGAACTTTTCCCAGTTCGACCAATGGCCTACAAGATTCGAATTGGCGATGAGGACTCGCGGGGCGTGATCGTGGGTTTTGAATACGCCGACAGGCTTGCCTGACTGCACCAGCAGAGTTTCGTCGTTCGCGAGATTTTTTAACGTCGCGACGATGGCGCGATACGCTTCCCAACTACGCGCGGCGCGTCCTGTTCCGCCGTAAACCACCAAGTCCCTCGGACGCTCGGCCACCTCTTCGTCGAGGTTGTTCATGAGCATGCGCATGGCAGCTTCCTGCTGCCAACCTTTGCAGGTGACGGAGTTACCTCGCGGGGCGCGAATGGAAGTTGGGGCGTGGAGTTCCGCTTCAACGGGCATGAGTAGATGTTACTTGCTGGCCCGAGCGGCATACAACTTACATCCTTTAAAACGGAGTTGTGGAAATCTCATGAAAAAAATTCCAAGCTGGAGCGCCGGATGGAGTTCGTGGTCGGATTTCAGCACGGCAAGTGCTAAATTCGTCTGTCACCAGGTGCTGTAAGCGGTGCCGTCGCTGGCGGTGGCGCTGGAAGCTGAGTGTACGTCGGTGATGCCGGGGTCTTGCTGGTCGACAGCAAGCATCACATCCTCCTGCACCACTTCCCAGTTGGTCTCGCGGGTCATGGGATCGACTGGAATCTGGCGGAGATAGCCTCCCTGGACCAGGTCGTCGAGCCCTTGAGGAGCCTTTTGTTTGTCGAGAGTGTACTGCGAGATAACGGAGCGGAGAGTGCTTAGATTGGAGCGCAAGACTGATTCGCGAGCCTGGACGATGGACTGATTGTACACGGGTACGGCGATCGCCATCAGGATCATGATGATGCTGATGACAATCATCAATTCCAGGAGGGTGAATCCGCGACCGCGGTTCCTAACGACGCGGGCGAAGCTGCGCACTGAGGCACTGCCGCGAGGTATGGGAGCGCCGTCCCCCAACTTGCTCGTCCGAAACCTGTTCACTCCCTGAAGCATTTACCAGTCCTTATACTTGCTGCCGTCGAGGGCCGTCCCTTCCGACTTGGAATAGACGTCGAACACGCTCTGGCCGCCCCAGGAGTCGGAGTCGGGATCGTCCTGCATGGAGCGCAAGCCCCACTCCTTGCTCTTGGTCATGGGGTCTATAGGGATAGAACGGAGGAAACGAATTTTCTTGCCGCCCTGCGCTTCGACTCCTTTGGCCAGCGTCTCCAGATCGGGCGGATAGCCGCCGCTGTCCACTTTGATCTGAAACATCTGTCGGTCAGTGGCGTCTTTGTAGCGGTCGATGGAGTCCCGCATCTCCCATAACGCAGTGCGGAGTTGTTTTTCCCTCTCGCGCTGAATAGTGACGCGCGCCAGCGGTAGGGCCATCATGGTGAGGATCGACAGGATCGTGGCCGCGACGATCAACTCCAGAAGGGTAAAACCGCGTGCGCGCGTCGCGCTGGGCCGGCGTGTCGTCATCCCCGCATCTTCCTTATTCTTATTAGATTCTTATTAGTTGCTCGATGGTCCCTGAGGGGCTAAAGCCCTGCCTATTTCCCGGAGGCTGGCGGCGTGGCTGAAGCCGTGCCCTTTTCAAAGCCCCATAAACTTCGTCTTCAGCGTACGTCTTCAGAGCCCCGTCCCCTACTGAACCGTGACCGCTGCCTGCGCCCCGTTGACGGTGATGGCCTGCAGACCGGGATCGCGCGCTCCTCCTCGAGTGATGGTCAGGGGAGTTTGTCCATCGGCCTTGGCCTGGAAAGTTAGGGTTATCACCGAGCCTTGTCCGGAAACGCCGCCCGCGCCGGGGGGCCGGGTAGCGGTAATCTGCGACTGTCCGATGGTTTCGTCCTCGCGGTGAACCAAGGCTACGGGCTGGCCATCCTGGGAGAGGAAGCCGCCATTCGAGACGTTCACCAGTTGCAGCATTTTCGGATTGTAGTTCAGCTGCACCGGGACGGAATGTACGTTTTGGGCGCCGGAAATCACCAGGTTCACGGCAAATGTGTTGCCTTTTACCGCTTGAATCGTAGGCGGATCAAACAGGAAGCTGGGCGTTCCGTTCGCGGCAGCGTTCGGAGCGAGCGGTTGCCCCGTCGCAGCCTGATTGGGCTGCGGCTGTATCGATGGATTGGCGGGCTGCGAGGGCACCTGCCCCGGAGTCGCAGTTCCAGCGGCCTGCGGTCGGCTCACATGGCGCAACTCGATGGTGTTCGCGGTGCCGATATCGATCGCACGCTGGTTGATTTCGCTTACATCCGTGCCGCGGATAACGTGCGGAGTGATGGCAAAGACCGTCTCGTCCGAGGAATGATCCGTCGCCGTCTGGCCAAAAAGGTACTTCAAGATTGGAATCTGAGCTAATCCCGGTATGCCGCTCAGCGACCTGGTCTGTGAATCGTCGAGAATTCCGCCAATCAGGCTTGATTCTCCGTCCTTCAGACGAATTTCGCCCAAGTCGACTTTCTTCTGCCCGATGATGGGCTGGGTGATACCGCCGATATTCGCTTGGCCGATTTCCGAGGAAATTTCCATTGAGATTTTCAGCGAAACTTCCCGATCCGAGTGCACGTGCGGCGTGACATCGATGTTCACGCCCACATCGATGTACTGAAACTGGGTGTTCACCAATGGGTTAATGCCGACGCCACCGATGCCGGGCTGGAAAGAGCCGGTGGCCACGGGTAGACGTTCGCCGATTTTGAGCGATGCCTTTTGTCCATCGAGTGAACGAACCTGCGGATTCTGAATCAGCTTGGTATCTGTGTCTGCCATTACGGCTGAAAGGTTGGCGGAGGGAATCGTAACCTGGAAATCCGTGGCGTTCAGGCTGCCAAGAGTATTCAGCTCGAGTCCGGTAGGGGTCGTGCTGGTCGTCGTAGTCCCAGTTGTCGTAGTCGTCGGAGTAGTCGTGGTATTCAGATTGCTTTGCAGCGTGACTGTAGCGCTGGTCGGCGGACTTAGGCCCAGGGTGCGCGACTTGTCTTTGCTGATCTGCATCACCGCGATGTCGACAATCACTTCCGGATGCGCCTTGTCGAGATCCTCTACCAGTTTTTCCGCCAGCGCGATCTGGTCGGGAGTCCCACGCACTACCAGTGCATTTTGCGAGAGCAACTGCTGCACGCGCTGCACATCCAGCACGGCGCGAATCGCATTCACAACATCCTGCAGTTCGGTGGGCAGGGAAAGATTCGTGAGATAAAAAGTCTTGAGGACGCTTTGTTCCAGTTCCTTGCGCTTGGCGGGAGTGTCCTGCGCGACGAAAATCGTATTCAGCGTGACCGGGCGCCAGAAGGTTTTCGACTCCAGCGCCGTAATCTGCAGCGCCTCTTCGAGGGTCACTCCGTTAAGGTCGACATTGATGACTCTGGCAGTGTAATCGGGGTCGAACAACACGTTGATCCCGGCCAGTTGTCCGATCGTGTGGTAGACCACGTCGGACTTTTGGGCGAGCATCTTGACGGTGATGGGGATATTGGAGATGGGAGCGAGTTCCATCGGACCGGCCGCGTCGTGGACCTTGCGCTCCAAGCCGACGGGCGGCCCGGCAGCCTGCGGAGGAGGATTCCGCTGGTCGTTAATGATCTTCAGAACCTGTTCCAGTTCCTGCTTGGCGATGAATAAAGATGGATCGATCGCCAGTGCCTTCTGAAACTCGGCTACCGCTTCGTCCAACTTGCCGTCTTCGCGCAGCTTCTGACCCTTATGCACAATCGCGGCTGCAGCCTCGAAACGATTGCGTTCAAATGCGGTCCGATAGCGCAGATCTTTGGGCTTGAGGTCATAGGCCTGCTTGAAAAAGCCGTAGGCCGCCTCGTAGTTTTGTCGAGCCTCCGCGTCCTCACCCTTGGCGTAGAAGTCCTTGGCTTTGTCGGCGATGGCGGGGAGCGTTGCAACCGCGACCAGCAAGAGCAATAGCGCCGGGCGCATCAAGCGTGTCATTCGATAATCCTCACGAGATCGTCCTTTTTTGAGTCTTCAATTTTTCTTACAGTCTTCGTTTCTTACGGTCTGTGCAGGACAAGTAGTTTGCCGACTCGAGCGCACCCCGACGATGTTTTCGCGCGCTGCGAACCTACTCGATGTATTGAGAATGCTTTCTGTGAGGCGATTATAGCATCGTCATTTCCCGCTCCCGAAGTGCTTGTGCACACGGGAGTTACACTCTTTGGTCGTAGGCCTAGTGGGTTCCTCTTTGGCTCCCGGCTTTCGCAGTCCGGCTTTCGGCCTGGTCATCCGCATCCACTTCGAACTCACCCTGGTTCTCCGAGAGCCGGAAGCCGAACAGTGCGCTAAGATAACTACTCCGACAACCGCATGCCTCGCCAATCCACGCACCAGACCAAGCCCAATCCGGAGAAATCCCCGCGCCGTGATCCCACAGCCTCCGGGGAGCGAGATGCTGCCGTTAATAGGATCGCTTCACATAACTACTTCTTGCTGGAAAAATTTGAGGCCGGGGTGGTTTTGACCGGCACGGAGGTCAAGTCCATTCGGGGGGGCCTGGCTAATCTGAAAGACGCCTATGGTTTGGTTAAGGACGATGCGGTCTGGCTGCTGAATGCCCACATCGGGCCCTACGAGCACGGCAACATCTTCAACCACGCCCCTTTGCGTACCCGCAAGCTGCTGATGCATCGCGAAGAGATTCGCAAACTAATCGGCAAGACGCAGCAGAGGGGCCTGACCCTGATTCCGACTCGGCTGTACTTTAAGAACGGGAGGGTCAAGGTAGAACTGGCTTTGGCGAAAGGTAAGCAGCTCTGGGATAAGCGCGAGACGGAGCGGCGACGGACGGCGGACAAAGAAGCGAGAGACGCAATCAGCCGAAGCCGGAAGACGTAATCGGCAGGGTTTTATCTGGGGGCAATAGCTTGTCCCGCCGGTCTGCTCCCGTTCTGGCCCAGACGATAGCCGCCAGATCGCGGCTTAAATCGCGACCAGATCGAGACTAAGATAGGGTTATGAATCCGCGGAGCGCACCATCAAGACGGTAAACCTAAAGTCCGATATGCCGTCGGTGCAGGAGGCGCTGCAGCGGCTCGACCGGGAGATCGCACTGGCTCGTCAACAGAAACATTCTCTGCTGAAACTGATCCACGGGTACGGATCGACGGGCGCGGGCGGAGACATCGGCATCGCGGTGCAAAAGCGTTTGCACGAACTGGTCGAGGCCGGCCAGATTCGGGGCTGCATTTTCGGAGAGAACTGGTCGAAGAGCGATGATGCCACCTGGCGCCTCTTGCAGGCGCAATCTGAGTTGAAGAGCGATTCCGACTTGGGCCGACGCAATCAGGGCATCACGGTTGCGTTGCTGTGACCTTCGGTAAAACGTACACCGGGGAATCCGTGGGCGACCGTCGGCGCCGCTTGCGCTTATCCCTCGGTCCCGACGATACTGAAGGTTCACACAAATCATGAAAACGACCATTTCTCTCGTCACGCCCGCTGAACTTGAAACGGAATCCCTTGTCGCCGTGGTGCTCGACCACGCAGAGCCTGCCTCGAAAGCAAAAGAAAAGGATAAGAAGCTGCAGCTCAAAGTCGCCAGCGCCGATCCGGCGGTGCAGAGCGTGGCAGCAGATTTGCTGGCCAGCGGCGAAGTCGCCGGCAAGGTGTTTGAAACGAATTTGCTGCACAAGCCTGCCAGCTTAAAAGCGAAGCGCCTGCTGCTGATCAGCGGCGGCGGCGCGAAAAAATTCTCGAGCTACGATCTGCGCCGGATCGCTGGAGTCGCGGTGCGCGCATTGAAGTCCCGCGGAATCCGCAGCTTTGCCTTCGTGGCGCCGACCGGTATTCCCGCGGAAGAAGCGGTGCGCGCGATTGTGGAGGGCGCGCATGTAGGAAATTTCGACCCCGACTACTACCGCAGCGATCGCAAAGACGAGAAGATCGACGCGCTAACCGTCGTCGCGAGCGGCGACAAGTCCGCGCTCGAAAAGGTGGCCAATGAAGCTCAGATCATCGGCGAATCGCAAAACTTCACGCGCGATCTGGTGAATGAGCCCTCCAATCGTATGACGCCTACGATTCTCGCCGACCGCGCCAAGAAGATGTGCGCGGAGGTTGGTTTGAAATGTGAAGTCTTTGATGGCGACAAGATCAAAGAAATGAAGATGGGCGCGTTCTGGAGCGTGGCCCAAGGTTCGGACGAACCGCCCGCCCTCATCGTCATGCGGTACGAACCCGCAGGCGCACCTGAGAAGCCGGTGCTGGGGCTGGTGGGGAAGGGAATTACTTTCGACACCGGCGGCATTTCGATCAAGCCTGCCGATGGCATGGAGAAGATGAAGTACGACATGGCCGGCGGGGCTACCATGATCGGCGCGATGCGCGCGATCGCGCTGCTGAAGCCGAAAGTCAAAGTCATCGGTATTGTGTGTGCGAGCGAGAACATGCCCTCCGGAAAAGCGCAGAAGCCTGGCGACGTACAGATCGCCATGTCGGGAAAGTCAATTGAGATCATCAATACCGACGCTGAAGGCCGGCTGGTCTTGGCCGACGGCCTGTTCTATGCGCGTCAACTGGGGTGCACACATCTGGTCGATGCCGCCACGCTGACGGGCGCGGTGGTGGTCGCGCTCGGCTCTAACAACGCGGGAATTTTCGCCAACGATGAAGACATGTACAACCGATTCCACGGCGCGAACGCGAAAGCCGGCGAAAAAATGTGGCGCTTACCCCTCGACGATGAATACAAGGAACAAATTCGCTCATCGATCGCTGACATCGTCAACTCCGGAGGACGCTGGGGCGGCGCCATTACGGCCGCCATGTTTCTGAAAGAATTCGCCGAAGAGACACCGTGGATCCATCTCGACATCGCCGGAACCGCGTGGATGGAAGATCAAAAGCCTTGGATCGCGAAAGGCCCGTCCGGCATCGCCCTGCGCAGTTTGGTGGAGTTCGTGAAGAGCTTCGCGGCGTAGGAACTACCGGCGTAAGAAATTGCATGGTGTTCATCCGTTGATCTCCGCAAGATCCGGCTCCGGTGCTTTTAGTGCGCCTAACGTTGAGGGAAAGTCGTGCCGTTGTTATAATCGAGGGCGCTGAACGCGCTTGCGCAGTAAAGCAGTTTCGTTCCTTCGCGAATCCCGCCACAATCAGCGTGAAGCGAACAATCCTCGCAGCCCGCGGATAGCGGGTTTCGAATCGTGGCCAGGTAGCTCAGGTGGTAGAGCGCAGCCCTGAAAAGGCTGGCGTCGGCGGTTCAACTCCGCCCCTGGCCACCAAAGTTTAACGAACTTAGCG
>Ga0209420_1000299_pt1 | contig 28066 bp, 24 predicted proteins | sample BlaSpr_A8_OM1_O1_FD_187972 | JGI IMG/M metagenome (GOLD analysis project Ga0209420, IMG submission 187972) | Forest soil microbial communities from Thunder Bay, Ontario, Canada - Black Spruce, Ontario site 2_A8_OM1_O1 (SPAdes) (version 2) | ecosystem: Environmental > Terrestrial > Soil > Boreal...
TTCCCACTTCCCCACAGCCGCGACGGCGGCGGGTGATTAACACTCAACCGGACAACTCACTTACTACAAAAACCGGACCTTTTAACTTGCTACGAACACGGGGCCTGACAAAATTTGTCAAAGCTCGATAGAAATGTCCCCTTTCTGTGTTCTGTGTTCGCTGCTTTTTTCTTCTCTTTGGGCTTTCCTCGAAAAATCTCGCGCTAGGAAGCACCAGGAACGACGATTCTCATCTCGCTCGACCTAGGGCATCCCGTTTTTGTTGGCCTGGTCCGGAGCGCAGCCCTGCTCCGCGGTTTGTGCGGCGCGGTTAGGGCCAAGCGGATCGCTTCAACGGTTGCGTCGCCGTCGACCGGAAGGATCCCAGAGACCGGGATGCGTCAAAAACAGCCTGTAGGGTCCTGGCACCGGGAAATGCCTTCCAAAGAGCAGCGAAAATTCCCTCCACGGCAAAACGGAATCCGACTAGCCCTAGATACATCGATCCTCGCAGTCGAAGGGCTCGCAACAGAAAGGCGCTGGCGGGCGTATAGTGTAGTGCAACTTTGGGAGCTTTGCTCTGATGCGTGCCACAAAATTCGAGTTTGAACAGCGTTTTTGGTTCATCGGGATGGTCTTTTGGTTGGGTTTTTCGTTCTACGCGGTTGATCATACGAACGCTGCCCTGTGGCTGCTGCATGTGGTCGTGCCGTCGGTTGATCCCAACAGTGACCGTGGAAATAATCTGGCGCGATTGATTTTTGGAGCGGGCGCGCTGCTGGTTTTTCTGGCCGCCGCGTTCCGTACATGGGCCACCGCGTATTTGAAAACGGAAGTTGTTCATGACCAGGCGCAGCATTCCGAAGCCTTGGTCGCCGACGGCCCCTATCGCCACGTTCGCAATCCGTTGTACTTCGCGAATCTTGCGTTGGCTGCTGGTATTGGATTACTGGCGAGCCGCGCGGGTTGGATATTTATGGTCCTGGCGATGTGGCTGTTCATGTACCGCTTGATTTTTCGCGAAGAGGACGGCCTGCTGTGCACGCAGGGCGAATCGTATCGCGCTTACTTGAAAGCGGTGCCGCGATTCTGGCCTGCTTTTGCGCCGTGCATTCCCTCTGCCGGTGAAAAGCCGCGCTGGGGACAAGCGTTCGCTGGAGAAAGCTTAATCTGGCTATTCGGCGTTGCAGAGTTGGTCTTCGCCGTGACGCTGAATTTTAAGTTGATGTGGATTGTGTTCGGCACCAGCTTCGTGGCCTACTTTCTCTCGGTTTATCTGATCAAGAAGCGAGCCGCCGCGCGAAAATCGTAAGCGCGACCTCACGAGGAATCCTTCGTAGGCCGAGCAACCCGGCTGCTGTATTGTTTGTTATCGATCTCTCTTGAAAAACTGCAGGCAGGATGCGGTCGCTTCAATAAAAAAACAAAAACAATTCTCTGGGCACGTCGCTCTCGATCTGGCCAGCTAGTGCTTTGCGGTTTCTCAGCGAGTCTCCACAAAAAGGCAAGCGGGTGTACAATTTTATTTGCTTGGGCTTGCATGCGGCCCGAGCGTCGCCGCTCAGCGAAATTTGCGTGCTACAGGGAGTTCCTTTTGGAGACCGCCGTCGGAGTATTTAGTTCACGAGAGAACGCCGAACACGCGCTGGAGTACTTGCTCGAAAACGGAGTACCGGAAGACGCCATTGTTTATCTCACGCGCTCGGAAACCGAAGCCGTAATCCTTGGCAAAGAAATTGGCGGATTTGCGGGAGGTATCGCGGGCGGGGCAGTTGGATTCGGCGCTGGAATGGTGGCTGCGTCGCTCGCTCTAATTCCAGGTATGGGAGAGGTTTTCGCGCTTGGCGCGGGCGCTGCGGCGCTGCTCGCGCTTCTTGGCAAAAAAGCCGGCGAGGCAGCGGGCGCGAAGTTAACCAAGAACGTCGACGCCGAGATCCTTAGAGACTACCAGTCTGCTGAAGATGCAGAAGTTTTTCTGAATATTCTGAAACGGAATCGCTCGCTGATCGTAGTGCGTACGGAGTCGCGCCAAATCGCCGAGACCGCTTGCAGCATCCTCGATCGCATGGGTATTTCCGGCGCCGCTGCCGCTCCTGAGCCGCTTGAAAAGAAAATGCGTGCTACTTCGCGGCCGGCCGGGGACGGCATTACGGTCCTGGAACTGCACGGAAGAATCATGTTGGGTGAGGGGAACGTTATACTTCGCGACGCGGTACAGGATTTGTTGACGCGCGGAAACAAAAAAATACTGCTGAGCCTGGCTGAGGTGGATCACATCGACAGCGCGGGCATCGGAGAACTGGTGCGAAGCCATTCCGCCGTGCGCAAAGCAGGCGGCCAGCTGAAGCTTCTAAATCCGTCCGCGAAGATCGAAGAAATGCTGCATCGAAGCATGTTGCACAAAATCTTCGACGTGCAGAAGGATGAGGCCGCGGCCATAAAATCCTTCGCAGCCTCGTCCCATTCGGGCGCAGCGTCCTAATTCGACAAAAGCGATTCAGTAATCAATCCGCAGGGAAGCGTCTCGTACTTCGCAGTGCCGGTCGCGCGATTGCGCGACGTCACGCACGTTGATTCCTCGTTTTAGAACGGTAATCCATCCGTCAAAAAACTCTTAATAGTGTTGGTGCGTTTGTTGGCGACCCCGACTATTGCGCACGAGCAACTTCAAGTGTCCATCATCGTCCAACCTGCCGAGTGGTCGCCAAACTAATTGCCGGGTGCCTTCGAAGCAGCTGGCTCTGCGCGTCTCAATCCCGCCGCAAACGTTTGGCCATTACGCCAGGCAACCTCCTGCTCTCCATGCGACTTGTTCCAGTCTCCGCCCTATCCATCCCGTGACTTCCTGCTGCTGCGCGCGGTTTGCCTGTATTTAGGCTCTGACGTACAATGCACGCCCTGTGCCAGATACTTCTTCCAAAGTAGGCCGCGACATTTCCCACTACAGCGTCCTGGAGAAATTGGGCGGCGGGGGAATGGGCGTTGTTTATAAAGCAAAGGACACGCGGCTGGGCCGCAACGTTGCGCTGAAATTCCTTCCTGAGGACATTTCGCAAGACCCCCAGGCCGTCGAGCGTTTCCGTCGCGAAGCGCGAGCTGCATCCGCGCTCAATCATGCCAACATCTGCACCATACACGACGTAGGCGAATTCGAACGCCGCCCATTCATCGCTATGGAACTGCTCGAAGGCCAGACTCTGAAGCATCGCATTTCCGGCAAGCCTATTGAAATATCGGAGCTTCTCGAAATCGGCATTCAAATCGCCAATGGACTCGATGCAGCGCACTCCAAAGGAATTGTGCACCGCGACATCAAGCCTGCAAATATTTTTCTGGTCGAGCGCGGCCAGGCAAAAATCCTCGATTTTGGTTTGGCCAAGCTGTCGCCGAAACCCGCACACGCCGTCGGATCGATGGAATCCTCGTCTTTGCAAACTCAGGCGAATGACGCCAGCGAACGGCATCTCACCAGCCCGGGAAGTTCGATGGGCACGGTCGCCTACATGTCACCGGAACAGGCGCGAGGCGAAGAGCTGGACGGCCGCTCGGACCTTTTTTCTCTCGGCGTCGTGCTCTACGAAATGGCCACCGGAACAACTCCCTTCTCAGGCGCAACTTCCGCCGTCATTTTTGACGGCATACTTCATTCCACGCCTGTTTCCGCCAAGGAGCTAAATCCGCGTCTGCCGTTGGCGATGGAAAACATCCTCGCCAAGACGCTCGAGAAGGATCCCGATCTGCGATGCCAAACCGCCGCCGAACTTCGCGCGGACATGAAGCGGCTGAGCCGCGACTTAGATTCCGGTCGTCGTCCCGCTGCTGAGAAAACCGCTTCGGGTTCGGGTCCGCAAGTGGTCGCGGCCGCAGCACGGCAAAAATCGGTGGCTGTGCTCTATTTCGAAAATCAGAGCGGTGCGAAGGAGGACGAATACTTTCGCGACGGAATCACCGAAGACATTGTCACCGAGCTTTTGAAAATCAAGCAACTGGAAATCTTTCCGCGCTCGGAGATGCTCGCATTTCGTGACAAACCTGTAACCGCGCTTCAGGCAGGACAGCAACTTGGCGCCGCCTACGTGCTGGAAGGTTCCATTCGCCGCTCGGGCACCCGCGTGCGCATCACCGCACAGTTGGTTGAAGCTTCCACCAGACATTCCGTCTGGGCCGAGCGTTTTGATCGCCAACTGGAAGACGTTTTCGCGATTCAGGAGGAAATCGCGCGGAACATTGCGCAGGCCCTGCGCATTACGCTGACTCCGCAGGAAGAAAAAACCATTGCGCGCAGACCCACAGAAAACACGCAGGCGTACGATTTTTACCTGCGCGGGAGGAGTTACACGCGCCGCTACAATATGGAATACGGCCTGCAGATGTTTGAGCAGGCCATACAACTCGATCCGAATTTCGCGCTCGCACATGCGGGAATCGGGCACCTATGCGGTCTCATTTACGAAATTCGCGAACAGAGCCCAAAATGGATTGAACGAGGGATGGCTGCGTGCGATCGCGCTACCGCGCTCGCGCCTGACTTGCCGGAGGTACTGGTCGCTCGCGCCCGCATGTATTATGCGCAAAAGAAATATGGAGAATCCGCGCTGCTAGCTCAGCGCGCGGTCGAGCGCAAACCCGACTGTGAAGGATCCTGGGACATTCTGGGCCGCGCATATTTCGCCTCCAGCCGCTTTGAAGAAGCCGCAGCGCTCACGGAGCGGGCTATTGAGGCCAATGGCGACGATTACAACACCTACATCCCGTACGGCCGGGCTTTAAGAAATCTTGGGCGGCAAAAGGAAGCGGAGCACGTTACCGAACGATTTATCCGAGCCCTCCGACAACAGCTCGAGATTGTGCCGGAAGACGTGCGGGCGCGTATCTTGCTGGCTACCCAACTCGCGAATTTCAAAGAATACGAGGACGAAACCTTGCGGCACTTGCAGACCGCTGTGGCCCTTCGTCCCGGTGACACCAGCACCCTGTACAATGCAGCCTGCACCTACGCTGTCCTGGAAAGAAAAGCGGAAGCCCTGGAAACGCTCAAGAAGGCGTTCGCCGCCGGATACAGCAACCGAGATTGGGCGGCCAGAGATACGGACCTCAATTGCCTGCACCACGACCCAGAATTTCAAAAACTAGTCGGCCTCAGCGAACAATCCGAGTCGTAGAGCCCCACAAGCGGCGGGGAAGTCAGCATCCGCTACACCGAGTAACCGCGCTTAACTGATAGAATTGCCGACGTCCAATGAACAACCCAAGGACTCCGCACCCGGTCATCCAAGTTTCCGGAATCCGAAAAACCTACGGCCGAACTGTGGCCATCGACGAAGTGTCGTTCGAGGTCAACGACGGGGAGATCTTTGGTTTGATTGGACCCAACGGCGCTGGAAAAACCACCACGATGGAGTGCATTGAGGGTATTCGCACTCCCGACCGCGGCACTATTTCGGTCTTGGGCCTGGATCCCTTCCGGCAAGTGTACAAATTGCAGGATCGCATCGGCGTGCAGCTCCAGCAGGCGCAGCTTCAGAAGCGCATAAAAGTGTGGGAGGCCGTTGACCTCTGGGCTTCGCTTTACAAGAAAAAGCCTGCAGACGCCGAACGCTTGCTCGATCAGCTCGGCCTTGCCGACAAGCGGGACGCCTGGTTTATGAATCTCTCGGGTGGCCAGAAGCAGCGACTGTTCATCGCACTTGCGCTGATCAACGATCCGGAAGTGGTGTTTCTCGACGAGCTAACCACGGGACTGGACCCGCAAGCGCGACGTGCGATCTGGGATTTAGTGCGTGGCATTCGAGAACGCGGCAAGACCGTCTTCTTGACCACGCATCTGATGGAGGAAGCGGAACGGCTCTGCAATCGTGTAGCGATCATCGAACGCGGTCGGATCATCGACATCGACACGCCGCAGAGACTCGTTGATCGGCACTGCCCTGAACGAACCGTGGTCCTAGCTACCGATGACCTGACCGCCGAGGAGCGCTTCCGAGCGATCCCTCGAATCGAGTCCGTGGTACGCAGCGACATGCAGTTCACGATTCGCGGCCGGGGCGAAGATCTGGTGACCGAAGTGATCCACTGTCTGTCGGAGAACCGCATGCGCGTCACCGACTTTCGCATGATTGTCCCGAATCTTGAGGACGTCTTTCTCAAACTGACCGGCCATTCGATTCGCGACTAGAGGAAATAACGTTGCGCGGACTCTGGAAACTAACTTGGATCGAGATCAAAGTCTTCATGCGCGAGCCGCTTGGCGCGTTCGGGACCATCGGTTTCCCCGTCGTTGTATTTCTCGTAATCGGCCGAGTGGCCGGCCGCAATATCCCCGCGCCCAGCCTCGCCACCAGCGGTTTTCTGCGCATGGGCCTGCCCGTTCTCGCGGCGCTCTTGATCGCCGTCAGCTCGGTGATATCTCTGGTTACTATCGTCTCGATCTACCGCGAGGGGGGAATCCTCAAACGGCTTCGCGCCACTCCGTTGCGCCCACAGACAATCCTTACTGCCCACGTGATCGTCAAGCTCGCGCTCACCGCCGCCACGCTGGCCTTAATGGTGCTCGCCGGCAAACGGTACTACCCGATCGGCATTCAGGTTCCGTGGTTCGGTTTTACGATTGCGCTGCTAATCTGCACTTTGAGCATCTTGTCGATCGGATTTCTCATTGCCGGCATCGTTCCCACGGCCCGATTTGCGCAACCCATCGGCGCAGCTATTTTGTATCCCATGATCGGTATCTCGGGACTCTTCACGCCGCTTGATTCAATGCCGCCGGTTCTCCATGCGGCGGCTCTAGCGCTGCCGATGACGTACGCAGTGTCGCTACTCGGGGGCATCTGGAAAGGCGACGCGTGGTCCGCGCACAGGGGCGATGTAGCAGCTCTGGCTGTAGTCTTCTTCGTTTGCACCGCGCTGTCGGCGAAAGTATTTCGTTGGGAATAAACCAGATTGCTCGATCTAGGAAACGCGATGACAGTAATCCTGGTTTGAAGTTAGAGGCCCCGCGCGACTACCCGTCTTAGCTGCCGACGTACCATTCCGGCCGCCCCTTCTACCGGCGCTCGGCAGGGAACGGAGGCCTCCGCCAGGCACAGGCAATCTTGTCCTTCGACGTCCTGGCTGGCGCGAAGCGCCTTTTACTCACTGCCGCGGGCTCACTCTCTAGAGAGCGTGCGTGCAGAGGGCATCCCTTGTGTTCCGGCAAGCCGACGCGAGGGCCGCAAGCGGCCGTAGCGTCATTGTTCCGCAACGACCAAAGATGAAAGCACCAAAAGGGCTTTTGTCTTATATAAGGTGTGGGAATTAGTATTATGTTGTAATTGAGGGTTTGAAGGCTATTTGGATCGGGGGTTGGCTAGCTCGTACTTGATGAATTGTTCTAGGGCTTGCTTGTCGCCACCAATCAGCATGCGGCCGTTGACGAAGACTGTGGGGGTGCTGGTGACGCCTACTGCTATGCCGTCGGCTCGGTTTGCTTCCACCGCTTTGGGGGCTTCCGGTGAGGACATGCAGGCTTTGAAGGCGTCGGTATCCAGGCCAACGGTTTTGGCGAACCCGGTAAGCTTTTCCCAGACGTTTTCCGTCGAGATCAAATCCTGATTTTCGAAGATGGCGTCGTGGAATTGCCAGAAGGCGTCGGGCGACTGCATGTAGGCGCAACGGGCGCCGATAGAGGCGGTTCCCGTCCAGGGATGGATCTGGGTTAGCGGGAAATCCTTGAAGACTACGCGCACTTGCGGGTATAGCGGCTCCAGGGTCTTGAGGGTGCGGTAGAGTTCGCGGCAATGCGGGCATTCGAAATCGCTGAACTCTACGATGGTGACCCGGGCGTTGGCCGGACCTACCGAAGGGTTACCTTCGATGTTCATGCGAGCGAGATTGTCGGCAAAGGGATTGGCGGACATGTCGTAGAGATCGCCGCGGAGGAAGGTTTTGCCGTCCTTGCCGACGTAAACGGTTCCTGAGCTGGTTTGGTTGTTTATTGTTACTTGAACTGGGAGGTCGTAGATGTCTGGGGAGACGGATGGCCCCAGGGGGCCGAGTGTGACTTTGATATCCGGGCCCCAGGCGAATAGGTTTCGCACGAAGGCTTCTGCGGATTGCAGGATTTTAGCTTGTTCGGGTGACGGTGCGGTCGACGGCGCGGGAGTTTGCGTCGTTTGCGCGGCGGCCGGAATGGCTAGGCTCAAGGCGGCTAGAACGATGGCGGTGAATGGATTGCTTATTGCGCGTCGGAACATTTCTCTTCGCTCCCTAAGGAATTGAAATCTACGAGTTTAATCGGGACATAAAATCAGAACAACGGATTGTAGTTCCTCGCGGGCGGAGTGCCAAAAGAAAATTCAAGAGCAGTCTCCGTTCTTGCTGCAAATCTTGGCCGGCGTCAAAACGGCGCCTCACGCAGACGAGCGTCGGGGCGGAATTGAGAATCATCGAGGTTGTCAGATTCCTTAAAGTAGGCTACGCAATCCGAGGACAATTGTGGGGCTTTCGCAAAAAGCTCAGGACCCAGGAAGGCTTCGTTAGACGGAGAATTTTTGGGCTAGGGGGAAGCGGCGGCCTACACTGAAGGCTTTGGAGGTGATTTTTAGGCCTGGCGGGGCTTGCTTGCGTTTGTACTCGTTTTGATCGACGCGCAGGGCTACGGAGCGAACTAGGGCTAGAGGGAAGCCGTAATGATCTGCTATTTCTTCGGGGCTGCGAAGATCTTCTACATAGGCTTTAAGGATACGGTCCAGGACATCATAGTCTGGCAGGGTGTCGGAGTCCCTTTGGTGGGGGCGAAGTTCGGCGGAGGGGGGCTTGGTGAGGGTTTCTGCGGGGATCAGTTCCCTTTTACGATTCGCGAATTTTGAGAGCTCGTAAACCATTGTTTTAGGAACGTCTGAAATCACCGCCAGGCCGCCTGCCATGTCGCCGTACAGGGTGCAATATCCAACGGCCGTCTCCGACTTATTTCCTGTGCTCAGGACCATCGAGCAGAATTTGTTGGAGAGCGCCATGAGCAAATTGCCTCGAATGCGGGCTTGGATATTTTCTTCCGTTACGTCCTCTTTGGTGCCAGCGAATGCTCCGGCCAGAGTCTTGCGATAGGTATCGAACGTGTCGTTGATCGGGAGGACCAGAAATTGGATGCCGAGGTTCTCCGCCAGCTGGCGCGCGTCACGCATACTTTCCTTGGAGGAATAGGGACTGGGCATAGCCACGCCTTGGACGTTTTCCTGGCCCAGCGCGTCGGTGGCGATGGCCGCTACCAAGGCTGAATCAACGCCTCCGCTTAAGCCGATTACGACTTTCCTAAAACCACACTTGCGAACGTAATCGCGTGTGCCGAGGACCAGGGCGCGATAGGCGGTTTCGAGTTCGTCTTCGACTGGCGGGCGGATATCACCTTCGCCGGTGACGCTATTGAAAAGCACGAGGTCTTCTTCGAAGGATTTTGCGCGTGCTGCGACGCGGCCATCGGGCATGAAGGCGACACTCGAACCGTCGAAGATTAGGCTGTCGTTGCCGCCAACTTGGTTCACGTAGACCACGGGAAGGCGATATTCCTTGGCAATGGTCTGCAGCATGTCGTGGCGCAGAGAGCGCTTGTCGATCGTGTATGGCGAAGAGGAAAGATTTAGAAGCAGGGTACTTCCCTTCCCGACTATTTCGGCCACCGGGTCGCGATCGTACAGGCGCTGGTTCCAGAAACGTTCATCGTTCCAGGAGTCTTCACAAATGGTAATGCCGAGTTTTTCCGCGTTGAATGGGAAGACGTGCTGGGTATGCGCGGGTTGAAAGTAACGCGACTCATCGAAGACATCGTAGGTGGGCAGCAACATTTTTCGCTGTTCGAAAAGAATTTGGCCGTTCGCGATCAGCGCGGCGCAATTGGCCACCGGCTTTCCGGTGTTGTCTTGCGCGCCGCCGACGTAACCTACCAGCGAGGGCAGGGGAATTTTCTTCGCCAGGCGAACCAATTCTTTTTGGTTGAGCTCGTCGAAGGCGGGACGCTCGGTGAGGTCTTGAGGCGGATAGCCGCACAAACAGAGCTCGGAGAATACGGCAAGTTCAGCGCCACGGGACTGAGCTTCGTGCGCCAGTTCCAGAATGCGTGCGGAATTGCCTTCAAAATCGCCCACCGTCGGATTGAATTGGGCCAGAGCGATGATCATAAAACGGGGCCAGCAGACGAGCCGGAATAGTCATCTTCAGCAACGGCTAGCGATTTTAGGAAGACAGCGGATTGGTCACCCCGGCCAAACTGAGGCCGGGGATCCGGAATGACAATAGCGGGATCGCACACAAGCTACTAAACGCTGAAGGAACTGCCGCAACCGCAAGTGCTCTTCACGTTCGGGTTGTTAAACTTGAAGCCGGAGCCTTCGATAGTTTCGATGTAGTCGATCTGGACGCCTTCCAAATACATTTCGCTCATCTGGTCGACAAGGACCTTCAAGCCTTCGAATTCGTACACGTTGTCGCTGCTCTCATTCACTTGATTTTCAAAAGCCATGTGGTAGCTAAAGCCAGAGCAGCCTCCGCCAACCACCGCGACACGCAAGCCCGCCGGCGAGGGATTCTGCTGTTGCAGAATTTCCTTAACTTTTGTAACTGCCACTGGTGTAAGTTGAACCATTCGCAAAGCCTCCACAAATTTCGCATGAAGAAATCATGCGTTACGATTCCAAAGACATTATACCAGATTCCGGCCGTAGACGGTTGGATTCCACGGGGTGCTGCGGTTAGGTTAACTGCCAGATTCTGAAGGCATTTCCGCGCAGGCCAGGTGGCACTCGGGTGCTCGTAAATGGAGGTTGATGCATGGTGCAGTCCTCCCTAAAATAAGTACCCTACATGAAACATACCATCACTTTGATTCCCGGAGACGGGATCGGTCCGGAAGTCTCCAAGGCTGTTAAGCAGGTATTGGCTGCGGCGGGCGTAGAAGTAGACTGGGAAGAAATCGCTTCACGGGCCGAAGTGGAACGCCGGGGCATCGATTTCATGCACGCCGGAGTGCTTGAATCCATACGTAAAAACCGCGTAGCGCTGAAAGGGCCCCTGGAGACTGCCGTGGGCACTGGCGCTCCAAGCATCAATGTCGGATTACGAAAAGCGCTCGATCTCTACGCAAATTTGCGGCCGGTGAAGAATCTGGAAGGTGTGCAGTCACGCTTTCACCAGGTGGACATCGTAATCGTGCGCGAAAATACCGAAGACTTGTACGCCGGACTGGAACATACGGTGGTTCCCGGCGTGGTAGAGAGCTTGAAGATTATCACAGAGCGTGCGTCTACACGCGTGGCGCGCTTCGCGTTTGAATATGCGCGGAAATTCGGACGGAAGAAAATTCACGCGGTGCACAAAGCCAACATCATGAAACTCTCCGACGGCCTCTTTCTGACTTCTGTGCGCAAAGTGGCTTCCGAATATAACGAAATCGAATACAAGGAAATTATCGTGGACAATGCTTGTATGCAGATGGTTTTGAATCCCCGCCAATTTGACCTGCTTCTACTGACGAATCTTTATGGCGACATTATGAGCGACTTGGCCGCAGGGCTTGTGGGCGGGCTGGGCGTGGTGCCCAGCGGAAATATCGGCGAGACAGTGGCGGTTTTCGAGGCCGTACACGGTACGGCGCCGGATATCGCGGGGAAGAATGTGGCGAACCCGACGGCGCTGCTGATGAGTTCGATCATGATGTTGCGTCACCTTGATGAAATCCAGGCAGCAAAGCGCGTGGAAGATGCGCTGTTCAAAGTTTACCGCGAAGGGAAATCGCTGACGCGCGATGTGGGCGGCACGGCAAGCACCACGGAATTCACCCACAATTTAATCAGCACCATGGGCCTTTAAGATGAACGCCGCCGTACTGCATGCTCTTGGCAAGCCTCCACGTTTCGAACAATTCCCCGAGCCGGTTCCGGTGGAAGGCGAAGTAGTCGTGAAAGTTTGCGCTGCTGCGCTAAAGCCAGTCGATAAACAAATAGCCGCCGGCACGCATTATGCAAGTTTTCGCGAATTGCCGGCGGTCTGCGGGCTCGACGGAGTTGGTCATCTTGATGATGGGAGTCGCGTGTTCTTTGCCGGGCCCAGGCGTCCGTATGGCGCAATGGGGGAGCGTACCGTGGTGCGCCGCGCACAATGCTTCGCGGTGCCGCACGGTCTGAGTGACGATATCGCTGCGGCATTACCCAACCCCGGCGTGTCCGCTTGGCTCACGCTGAAGGAGCGCGCAAAGTTAGCTCCGGGCGAGACAGTGTTGATTCTCGGCGCGACAGGAATTGCCGGAAAACTCGCTGTGCAGATTGCGAAAATACTGGGCGCTGAACGAGTGGTCGCTGCCGGCCGAAAGGAAATAGTGTTGAAGTCTTTGCTCGAACTCGGAGCCGATACGACTATACAGCTGGATAAGTCAGGAGAGGAACTGACGAAAGCTTTTACGCGTGAAGCCGGCGACAAAGGTTTTCAGGTGGTGATCGACTATTTGTGGGGACAGCCCACGGAGGCGTTGCTTGACGCTCTTACGCGCAACGAATTCGCAGCCATTGGATCGGAAACTCGACTCGTTCAGGTAGGCGAATCGGCGGGCGCTGCCATCTCCCTTCCGGCCGCCGTGCTGCGAAGCGCACCGCTGACAATTATGGGGACAGCCGGAATGCCAGCGCCAGAAATCCTGATGGACGCGCTTCAACGAGTGTTGGCGTACGCAGCCTGCGGAAAATTACGGATCGACACGGAACGCGTTCCGCTTGCCGATATCGAGAGCGCCTGGGAGCGAGAAGGTCGCTCACGTCTGCTGATCATCCCCTAGCGCTTGTGGAAATCCGGAGGAATCAATGCGCCTCGCCAAGGATCGTGCGGATGCCTTTGCGCGCGATTTTCTTTGCGTGCGCCCGTGCTGCTGGCGCCGATGTCGGGGGCAAGCGCGCCTTCACTTTCTACTGCGATCGCAAACGCAGGCGGATTGGGAGCTTGCGGGGCGCTGTAGATGCAACCTGCGGAAATAGCTGCTTGGGCCAACCAGGTACGTTCCGCCAGCAACGGCGCATTCCAAATTAATTTGTGGATCCCGGATCCAGCGCCTAAACGCGACGCGGAGCACGCGCAGCACAAATTGGAACGGGATTTCTGCGATGCCCGGAAGCGAAGATCCATCCTGCGTGGGCCGAAACTCTTGGCCAAACAACGCCGGAACAAACTGTTGTTACGCGGGCGTTCCGTGGGCGCGCCGGACGAAGCATTGCGACAAATTATGTTCGTGCTGCGATGGCGCTCCGGTGCCCGCACCTTGTCCGGTACCGCGTGGACTCACCGCGCCGATGCGTGCTCTTGCGCAGAAAGAAGGGGAGCTCCAACGAATGCAGGCTTGGGCTGGTCAGTCAGCGGCCCTAGCTAAAGCAGAGCCGGCGGCAAATGTGCTCACGCAAATTTGGGAACAGGCGCAGGCACTTCTACCGTGACAAGACCCGGGCGATGGACTTCCCTGCCCTGCCGGTGTCCAGAGACGAATGGCGCTTCAGATTGAATTTCGGCGGTTGCGTCTTTCCCAAGCTACGCAAACGCCGACTCCGATGCATATGCCGACGATCATGTTACGCATGAGCGCCCCTAGCGCAACTCCAGCGACGATACCAACAGCGAGCGCCACTAGGTGGTCTTTCATCGCGCTTCCAGCAAATCCAGACATTTCTTCGAGCCTCCCGCTAGGATCGACCGAGGCCAGCGTCCCATGCCGGCGTCGTTCTCAAAACTTCTGTGAAAGCTTCAACAAACTAGGACGGCATAAGTTTTAGGGTATAAGGTTAATCCGCGAAACCGTCTATTGCAATACGGCGTGAGAGACACTGCGTCTCATTGTAGGCGATTGACTTCCCTGGCCTGTCCGACGAAAATGAGGGTGCAATCAAGTCCCGGGAGGCCGAGTGGCTGACATAACTCCGGAAGTTGCGCCGTTTGTAAAGGGCGAGGTCGTCAAGTACGAACCGATTTCGGAAGGAACCAACACTCGGCGGAAACGCAAGCCGCACATTGTCGCGGTGATCAACGACATGTGCACGGGATGCTCTGGCTCTCCAGCATGCGTTGATTATTGTCCGGTAGCGGAATGCATGTTCTGGGTTCCGGATCCGGAACACGAGCCTTTTGGAAAAATCCTCGTTGATCCCGTGCTTTGCATCGGCTGCAAACTTTGCACCAGCAAAGGGCCTGATGGCGCGTTTTTGGAAGGATGTCCGTGGGACGCGATCGATATGGTGCCGTTGGCGGAGTTTGAAGCGAAATACGGATCGATGCCCTACTAGCGGGCTCGGAATTTCCAAATTTTAGATGGTGCGATAGATCACGGCGGAATCAGTATCCTTTCGCTTTACCACCGCTGCCTCGGCCGTCCACGGCTCCCTGCAACCAACCGTCGCTGATTAAAATTGCTTCCACTCTAGCTTGTTCGCTGGGGCTTGCTGTTTGCGTTTGATAGCCCATGCGCTGAAGCAGCGCAACGGTATCGGGAGAGACGGTCGATTCCGTGTCAAGACGGTCGGGTTTCCATTGATCATGAATACGCGGGAAATCGATGGCATCTTGGGGGTTCATTCCGAAATCGATTACGTTGAGAATGACTTGCAGCACAGCGGTGATAATCATTGGGCCGCCCGGGGCGCCCAGCACCAGGAACGGCTTGCCGTCTTTTAGGATAATTGTGGGCGTCATGGAGGACAGCGGACGCTTGCCGGGCGCGATGGCGTTGCTCTCACCTTGCACCAGCCCAAACATATTCGGCTCGCCGGGTTTGGCGGCGAAGTCGTCCATCTCGTCGTTTAGCAGGAATCCTGCGCCGGGCACGGTTACGCCGCTGCCGTAGCCGTTGTTCAGCGTGTAAGTAACCGCGACTGCGTTTCCCTCCTGGTCCACGATGTTGTAGTGCGTGGTGTTGGTTCCTTCGTCCGCTCCGCCGCTGCCTGGGTAAATTTGTTCGGCAGGTGTGGCGCGATCGGGACTGATTGTTGCTCTCCGCGAATCGACATATGCGGACGCGAGCAATGCGGCGATGGGAACGTTCACGAAATCGGGATCACCCAAATATTTACTGCGGTCGGCGAAATAACGTCGCATCACTTCCGCCATGTAGTGATAGCTCACGGCAGAGCCTGCGCCGGATTTTTCGTAACGGGTGCCGTTTAACATGGCCAGCATTTGCAGCAGGCCAACGCCGCCAGAACTGGGAGGCGGCGAAGTGAGGATATGGTAGCCCTTGTAGTCCCCTTCCAGTGGCGTGCGCTCTACGGCTTGATAATCATGCAAATCCGCGAGGTTGATCAGGCCGCCATTCTTTGCCATTTCACTTGCCAGGATGTGCGCGGTTTCGCCATCGTAGAAATCAGCAGGGCCCAGGTGGGCGATGCGATCCAGGGTGCGCGCGAGTTCGGGTTGTTTAAAAATTTCCTGCCAGTCGTAGTAGCCCGCATCTTTCAGAAAAATGCGCTTCGATTCAGGAAACTGTGAAAGAAGAGGCGAGGACCGATGCCAGGAATCCATCTGCCATTTGGAAACTGGGAAGCCATTCGTGGCCAGGGCCACGGCGGGTTTCACAAGTTCAGCCCAGGGTTTGCGGCCGTATTTCTTATTTGCTAGTGCCAGGCCGCGGACCGTGCCGGGAACACCAGCCGCGCGCCAACCTAGTACGCTGTCGCCAGTAGGCGTGCCGCTCGCGTTTAGGTACATATCGTGAGTTGCCGCGGCCGGAGCTTTTTCGCGGAAATCGATGAAGGCGGAGCGGCCGCCGGCCATGCGTATGAGCATGAATCCGCCGCCACCGATATTTCCTGCGTAGGGATGGGTTACGGCCAGCGCGAAGCCGACGGCTACGGCGGCATCGACCGCATTGCCTCCTGAGCGAAGCACTGAGACGCCAACCTCGGTAGCTAAATCCTCTTCGGCTACTACCATGACTTTGCGGGCATAGGTTGGCTGTCGGGCGTCGAGACCCGGAACCCGGAGCGCGGAAATTAAGAGCGTAGGTCCAGGCCATGGCTGCCAAGCGGGCAGCTGCGCGGTCTGACCGGGAAATGCAACCACCAAACAGAGAGCAAGGAGCAAAGGTTTCATCACCATCTCCACAGCTTAATATATTCGTTCGTTTTTGGAAGCGGCCGATTGGGAACTGTGATGTTTCGTTCGAGAGGTGGAACAGCCGAACAGAAGATAGACGAAAACCGGGCAATGCTTTTAACTGCTGGCGGATGTGCGGCGCTTGCGACAATCGAGACAGAGCCCGCCTACTTCGGTGCGCGACACGCTGATTTCAATTCCGCAGTCGTGGGAAATTTGGCGCTTCAACTCTTCGTATAGTTCGCTTTCGAATTCGCGAACTTTTCCGCATCCCATACAGGCCACATGAATGTGGTCGCGAGGCCCGTGGCTTTCGTAGAAATGGCGATCGCCGCGCAGGTGGAGGAGATCCAACTCATCGATCAAGCCGTGCCGTTTCAGGAGATCGAGTGTGCGATACACCGTCACGCGCGTGATTCCGGCATCCATTTTCTGGGCACGCTCGAGAATTTCGCCCGCGTCCAAATGGCGGCGCGCAGTCTCCATTACTTGCAGCAGAACGCGTCGCTGCCGCGTCAGACGAATGCCGCGCGCGCCAAGTTCGCTTTGGAGACGGCCGGGTGCTTCGTGATTTATGCGTTCGCCGGTGGAGACACGATGTGCGGGGGTGGCGGACATTGGATTAACTCACATTATACCAAAATCGCACCGCAGTGAACGGCTGATGAAGGCGCCGGCGAAGGTTAGCGGATAGGTTTCCACTTCGTTAATTGTATAGACTCGGCAAGGATTTCGTTTGCAAGTCTTCGAAAGGATTGAATGTGGGTTGAGCGAGCATGCGCTTCGAGATCCGCTTCGCTCTTCCCGTTTTCATAAAAGACGAACAGAGCGGGGTCCCTTTTGGGATTGGTGCAAATCGTAGTTGATGCAGCCAGCCTCGGCACGTGTAGGAGCTAGCAAGCCTTCCAGAACTTGGCGAACGCGAGATTCCTGCCCCGGCTTCGCGCGGACATGCGCTATCAAGGTCCGAGTTGCATCCATGAGTTGTCTCGCTATGGGCGAATATTTTGGCTTTGAATCAACTTGAAAATGTCGCTGTACATTACGAAGGCGAAGATGCCCAGCAGGAATACCAGGCCCACTTGGACGAAACGTTCTTTCACGGCGATGCTCAGGTCGCGGCGCAGAGAACCTTCGATGAGCAGCATTAGAACGTGGCCACCGTCCAGGATCGGAATCGGCAGCAGATTCAGCAGCCCCAGATTCAGGCTGATCACTGCGGTCAGAATAATCAGATCGACCGGACCACGTTTGGCGGCTCTGCCGGATTGCCGGGCTATCCCCACGACGCTTTGCAATTGGCCAAGTTTCACGCGGCCAGTGAAAAGGCCGGCGAGAACTTCGCCAATTTGCTTCATGCCCGATACGGTTTGAAGTCCGCCTTCTTTCGCGGCGAGGAAAAAGGGCTGGCGCTGGTAATTTGGTTGAAATTGTCGCGCGACACCGACTTGCCACACCATACTTCCGTCGGCATCCATGCCCTGAACGGGAGTGATGTCGAAGATCAAATCTTTCCCGTCGCGCTGAACCGAAAATTGAACTGGACGGCCGTTGGAACCGCGCACAACTTCGACCAGCTGCTGCCAAGTGACAATAGGTTTTCCGTTGATCGCGGTAATCTTGTCACCAGATTTCATTCCCGCTTTCTCTGCAGGAGTGCCAATTCCAATTTCATCGACAATCGCAGGAGTGAGCGGGTAACCGATGACTTCATCCAGGTCGCTTGCTCCTGCGGGGGCCTTCGCGTTTAGGGTCACTTCGGTGCCCTTGCGGTCAACTTTCAGGGTTACCAAGTCGTTTGGTTTTACATTTTCAAGTTGCGTGAGGACTTTATCCCAGGTGGGAGTTTCAACGCTGTTCACCGCGTCGATACGATCGCCAGGCTGAACGCCGGAAGCGCCTGCTTCCTTTTGCGGGATTGCGGCCACCTGCGCGGGCGTTCGCAGATAGGAGTCTGATTGAAGGCCGACAAGCCAGAAAATTCCCCAGAACAGAACGAAGGCCAGAAGGATGTTCATTATGGGGCCGGCCACAGCGATGATCATGCGTATCCAACGCGGCTTGGAGAGGAACTCGTAGTCAGCGCCGGTGCGTTCTTCTACCGGATTGTCGCCAGCCATGCGTACGTAGCCGCCAAAAGGCAGCGCGCTGAGCCGGTAATCCGTGTCGCCGCGCTTCACGCCGAAAATGCGGGGGCCGAAACCGAAAGAGAACACGTCCACACGAATGCCGGAAAGTTTTGCAGCGATGAAATGTCCCCACTCATGCACAAATATCACGATGCCCAGGACCAGGGTCACCGAAACGATTGCAACCAGTGCGTTGTGAAAATTTGCCATTATTGCCTCAAGTTTAATTTTTCCTGCGCTCGGCTTCTTCTCGCGCGAGACGTCGCGCTTCAGCGTCGGCGGCCAACACGTCGTCAATTTTATTGAACGCACAACGCGGCATACGTTCGAGCACGCGCTCAATTACGGCGGCGATGCCGGGAAACGAGAGCTTGCGGTCAAGAAACGCTGCCACGGCGATTTCGTCCGCCGCATTCAATGCGCACGGCAACGGGCCACCTTGCTTCAACGCTGCTTTCGCCAGCGCCAGGCACGGAAATTTTCGCGCCGGAACTTCTGCAAACTCAAGTTTGCGCAAAGTGGACCAATCGAGGGCACAATCATTCGACGGTACCCGCTCCGGATAGGTTAGCGCATAACGAATGGGCATGCGCATGTCCGTTGCTCCAAGCTGTGCCAGAATTGAACCATCCACAAATTCCACCATCGAGTGAATGGTCGATTGCGGATGAATCACAACCTGAATCCGCTCGAGCCCCACATCGAAAAGCCAACGCGCTTCAATTACCTCGAAGCCTTTGTTCATCAGCGTAGCAGAATCAATCGTAATACGATTCCCCATCTTCCAATTTGGATGCGCGAGAGCCTGTTTTGGCGTCGCCTTTTTCATTTTCGCGACGGCAGTATTGCGGAACGGGCCGCCTGAGGCGGTAAGGACCAGGCGTTTTACTTCGCTTCTTTGGCCGGCGCGGAGGCATTGGTGGATGGCGTTGTGTTCGCTGTCAACCGGAAGCAGCGCGACATTGTGGTGCTTCACCGCGGCCATCACGATTTCGCCAGCGGCTACCAGAACTTCTTTGTTGGCTAGCGCGATGGCTTTTCCTTGCTCGATGGCTTTGTAAGTTGCGGGGAGGCCAACCACGCCAACCGCCGCTGACACAACCAGTTCGACCTCAGGATGGGTGGCTACGCGCTCGATGCCTTCGGCGCCGAAAAGTATTTCGGGACCCGCGTGGGCGGTAGGTTTACTCGTGCGATTTTTCTTTAGGATGGCGCAAAGTTCGCGCGCTCCGGCTTCTGTGCCTACGGAAACTAATTGCGGGTGGTATTTCTCTACTTGCTCGGCCACTAGGGAAATATTTGAGCCAGCGGCTAACGATACTACTTGGAATTCTGCTGCAAGTGAGTCGATGACCTGGGTGCTTTGGCGGCCGATGGAACCGGTCGAACCGAGTATCGCGATCTTCTTCATGTGACTCTATTTTATGGGTGTTTGGGGAAATATGCGAATGCGCGGCGTGGTCCAAACCGACATTACGAACTGGGCGGCGGGATATGTACAACACACATGGGTTGCTCCATGCACGACGGGGGTCTACAAGAATTAGCAACGCGGAAAATGATTCTAAGTTGGGATGCTAGGCCAACGATTAGAACCCGGGAGGGCGCTCGGTGGATACCTTCAAGGCACGCTCCAGGGCTAGGCCGGCGGCAGCAAGGGTCCCTTCGTCGAAGAGGCGGCCGATCAAGGTGACACCGTGGGGGACGCGGCGCGGGGGCGAAAACTTTGGCAGCTGGCGACTTGGATCGGGAGCCCAGTCACTGCGAGCTTCGGAGACTTCCACGAAGCCGGCGCGCAAAGTTAGCGATGGATGGCCGGTGAAGTTCGTGATGGTGAGCATTTCGTCACGCAGAGACGGGACGATCAGTAGGTCAACTAGATGGACCAATCTTGCCATTTCCTGGGCCACTTTGCGGCGCATGCGGTCGGCCTGGACGAAGTCGACGGCGGAGAGAAAACGAGATTGGCGGAAGAGGTTGGGCCAGGCGTCGAATGTTTGAACTTTTAATTGGTCGATAGCGTGACTTAGGGTGAGTTCTTCGAAGGAGGCGGCGCCTTCGGCGAAGAGGATCAGGTCGAGCGAGTCGTAGGACCAATTGGGGAGGGATACTTCTACTGGGACCATGCCGATTTTCCTTATGGTCTCTAGCGCGGCGCGATCCACGTCGGTGGCGGGGTTCTGTTTCATCCATTCCGGGAAATATCCGACACGCAGGCCTTCAACCGAGGCAGAGGCGTCGAAATCCAGTTTGCTGGGGACGCTTGAAACATCGCCTGCGTCGGGGCCGGAGATGGCTTGAAGCACTAGCAGGGTGTCTTCCACGCTGCGGGCCATGGGGCCGAGCTTGTCGAGCGACCAACAGAGGGTCATGGCGCCGGTTCGGGCGACGCGTCCGTAGGTGGGACGCAAGCCGGTGACGCCACAACGCATCGAGGGAGAGACGATGCTGCCGCCGGTTTCGCTGCCGATAGAGAAACCAACTAAGCCTGCCGCGGTTGCGGCTCCGGGGCCGGCGCTGGAGCCGGACGAACCTTCTTCGAGTAGCCACGGATTCATTGTTTGGCCGCCGAACCAGATGTCATTCAAGGCTAGTGCGCCGAGGCTTAACTTTGCTACCAGGACCGCGCCGGCTTGGTGGAGGCGCGCGACTACGGCCGCGTCTTTTGTGGGGATGCGGTCTTTAAATGGTTCGGCGCCGTATGTGGTGGGGATCCCTGCGGTGTCGAGAAGATCTTTGCCGCCCCAGGGGATGCCGTGGAGAGGGCTGCGATATTTTCCGGCGGCGATTTCCTGGTCGGCGCGTTTTGCCTGGCTCAACGCTAATTCGCGAGTAATGGTGATGGCGCAGCGGAGTTGGGGATTGAATTTTTCCAGACGATCGAGATAGAGATTGGTAAGGCGTTCGGAGGTTAGCTTGCGCTGTTCGATCCAGCGCGAGAGTTGAGTGACCGTGGCGAAGGCGATGTCTTCGTCATTTGTGGGCAGCGGGCCGGGATCGGTCTTGCTGCGGATGAATTGATCGCGCGCGGGGAGGGTTTTCTGTCCCGGCAAAATTGGGTTCCATTGCGAATAGGGGGCCAGCCCCGGCTCTAAGCTGACTTTGAGCGGGCCGGTGCGGCGTTCGTAGAGTGGCGCCATGCTGACGCGCCAACTGAACGCTGCTTGAGCGCGCTCGGGCTCGGTGAATTCTACCTGCACGAGCTTTTCTGCTTCGGCGAAGGTGGCGGAGGAGACTTCGGGTCCGACAGGTTTTGCGGTGCCGAAGGCGGGTGGGGCGCCGGCAGGGGCGTCGGGTTTTTGTTCTTGGGCGGAGCACGGGACGGAGACGGCCAGGACGGCAAGAGCTGCTTCAGTGAAAAATTCTCGACGGGACTTTGACATGTTCGCTCCGGATGAAATTCGGTAATGATTCTTCAATGCAATGCGCTGTAGCTGGACATTGCCGCGCTTGGCCACGGAGCCGGCAGGATGCCGGCGCTACAAAATCGAAAAGCGATCAGCGTGCTGCTAGCCGGGTTTGGCTAGCCATTGATACAGGATCCAGACTACCGGGGCGGCCAGGATAAGGCTGTCGATGCGGTCCAGGACGCCGCCGTGGCCAGGCAGAAGTTTACCGGAGTCTTTCACCGCGGCGGCGCGTTTGTAGGCCGATTCGATCAGGTCACCGGCTTGTCCGGCGATATTCGCGACTCCGGCGATGACCATCAGGGTCACTACGTCAACCTGCATCCAGCGCGCGAACACCACGGCAACTAACAGCGAGCCGAGGATGTTACCTAGCGCGCCTTCCCAGGTTTTCTTGGGGCTGAGCGCCGGGGCCATGGGGACGCGTCCGAAACCGCGGCCTACGAAATACGCGAGCATGTCACCAGCCCAAGTTATGCAGAGGGTGAAAAGGACCAGTTGGCGTCCGGCGGGCGCAATATCGTTCAGGCGTACCAAGTAGCTGAATGGAATTGCGACAAACAGGAGGCCTGCGGCGCTGATGGAAATGGAAGGCAGTACTTCGTGCAGAGCGCGGCGGGTAAGAAGCCCGAGGCATACGCAGCCGAAAATGAAAATCAGGAGGATTGCTTCAACCGAGAGAACGCCGCCTTGCGCGCTGCGAACCAGGGAAATCCCCTCACCAATCGCATGGGTCTCGACAAATTCTTGCGAGTATTGCGCGTAGAACAAACCGGCGACGCAGACGAGAGTCCATTTTTGATAAGCGCGGAGGCCGACGCGATTGCCCAGCGTGAAGAATTCAACCAGCGCAAGGATGGCGATGATGCCGGCCAGGCCGGCCAGAAGAGCGTGCGGTCCCCACCAGACCAGGGCGACGACGATGGGGATGAGGACTATCGCGGTGAGAATGCGCAGGAGCATTCGGCGTTAGCCTCGCCCCGTCCAGCGGGAGCGCTTGGCGGATTTGGATGATGTCGCGGGCGCCTGGGAAGCGTTCAATCCGCCGTAGCGGCGTTCGCGTTTTTGAAAGTCAACAAGAGCTTCGAGAAGGCGCGCGCATGAAAAATCGGGCCACAACGTTTCGGTGACGTAAATTTCGGCATAGGCAATTTGCCAGAGTAGAAAATTACTGACGCGCATTTCCCCGCTGGTACGGATGAGCAGGTCGGGATCGGGAAGGCCAGCGGTGTAGAGATGCTCGGAGACGGTTTGCTCGTCCGCCTGGAAAGCGGACAGGCCATTGGAGCGGACCTGTTCGAGCATGGCATTGAACGCGTCCACGAGTTCGGCGCGGCCCCCGTAGTTCAAAGCCACTACTAACTTCATTCCTGTGTTGCGAGCGGTCATGCGCATGCCCTGCTCGATGTCTTTGCGTACGGCTTCGGGAAGCTGCTCGGAGCGTCCTATTACGAGGAGGCGAATATTATTTTTGTGGATGCTAGGGAGTTCGCGTTTTAAATATTCGCGGAGGAGACGCATCAAGAAATCAACTTCGGCTTGGGGGCGGCGCCAGTTTTCTAGCGAGAATGCATACAGGGTGAGATAAGAAAGCTTCAGGCGCGCACAGGTTTCGATGATTTCTCGCGCGGCTTTTACTCCGGCGCGATGGCCGGCGATGCGTGGCAAATGCCGGCGCTGAGCCCAGCGGCCGTTGCCGTCCATGATGACGGCAACGTGCTGCGGAAGGCGTTTCAAATCAATTTTATCGAGCGAGGCTGCTTCCTCGGCATTCGCAGGCTTCAACAGTTCAGTGGCTTTCACTAGGATTCGCTCGAAGGATAGACCGCCAGAAAAACTAACACACGGTGGAGGGACACGCAAGGCGAGGGGACGGCGGTGAAGTACAAATTCATACATCCAAGAATTCAGCAAGACACCATGCGCTGGCGTTCAGATTCATCTCCAAGTGCTGAAATTACCCAAAGCTATTCCTGATTAGCCCTGACTGCGTCTTCGACGCGTCACTGGTGCCCCAAACTTGTCCAGACCGATTTATTGATTCTAGAGAGCTGATCCGACAAGTTTAGGGAAAGACGGATAATCGGAACCGCGTCTAATTGTCGGTGGCGATGGTGCGCAAAAGCATTCCTGTTCCGCTCGGAATTTTGAGTTTGCCATTATCAGAAGCTAGAGTTATGCGGCCGGTCGGATTGGACTTACCTGCATGTTCGACACTGATGTGCGCGAGACCGTAAACACCGCAAGCGTCGCTGGAGAATAGCCAGAGAGCTTGGGGGCTGTTGTTGCCGTCGAGGGCCCCTCGGCAATTTGTGCCGGCCTTGGCTCTAACAAAGCCCACCACGCCTCCATCAATGCGCTTGCCTACAACCTGATGTGAGTCGTCGCCGGCAATAACCGGACCACCATCGCCGTAAACAACGTCGCCACCGATTTGCACGGTCGTCAACCAACGGTAAACCTCGCTCTCTCCGGCGCCCAGTGTGGGTATTTGAGCTTCGTCTAGTTCCATAAAGCCGGCGATAACTCTGAGATCAGTTGTGATAGGGATGGTCTGATGCGAAGACAGCAGTTGATCGAATCGAAATGTGATGCGAGCACCGGTACCGGAATTGGCAGCGGTGACATCGACAATGTGACCGACCACCTTACTGCCTTCCTTTATCGAAGCGCCGTGCGGCAAGGGAATTTTCTGCATCACCCTGCCGGTGATTTTTTGACCCGGTTTGGATTTGTAAGACGAGATGGTGGAGTTCAGACGAACAGGCAATATCGTTCCGACCGGAATGCTGGTAACACTTTCGGCTGCGTCATTGCTACCGAGGAGAGAGGAAACAGAAACTACTTGGGGGACAATCAAGTTAGGGATCCCATAATTTGGATTCCGCTGCCATGAGCCTTGGGGCTGGGCCCAGAGATTTGCCCACAAGAGCACCAAAACCGACAGCCGAGCTCCGTGCCGAAAAATAGGAGTGAGTTCTCCGCTCATCCTAGTATTTTACTCTAGAACGATTTCCGATGAAGCCAGCCACTTCGATGCTATGGACGTTCGTGCGCGTGATTGCGGCGATATCGCTGACGATTTGGGGCGTCCTACATGTTCCAGTCTTCGATCATTATTTTGGCTTTCGGTTACCCAACGTCCTTCGAATCCCGGGGATCGTGTTACTGACGATGGGAGGCGGACTGGTTTTGTGGTGCGGCGGAATTCTTAGTCGTGTCGGAATCCTGGAAGAGCGAGGGGACCGGTTGTTTCCGGCGGAGTTCGTGGCACGAGGGCCGTTTCGATATGTGAGAAATCCGATGTCTCTCGGGGGGGCTCTTTTGCTTATGGGGTTGGGTTTATATGTCCGCTCGATTTCAATTCTCGTGTTTTCGTGCTTATTATTTCTTTCGTTTCACATACTCGCGGTGTATTTCGAAGAGCCGGGGCTCACGCAGCGGTTTGGGGACAGCTATATCGAATACAAGAGCTTGGTGGGCCGCTGGATACCTCGAATTAGGTGAAGTACGCGGCGAGCCCGGATTGAAGCAGGAGCGGAGTTCTAGAATAACAAGAACCAAGAACACGAACACGAACACGAACACGACGGGAACCCTCTGGGCACACCCCTCTCCTACGCAGCCTTGGAGGGGTGCAGTTCGATGGCCACTTCAGGAATTAAATTCAGGCAGACGTGATGAACCGGCAACAACATGGAGTGAGGGTGTAATGAGGATTCAAATCCGCTATAACAATTTTTCATCCCATGTAATTTATTCGAGGCACCCGTAAATGTTTCGCCGTACACGGCGAAAATTCTTCCCGTACTCAGGCACCGGTGCTCGTGGCACCCGAGTTGCGCAATTTCCAGTAGCTACCGGAAATTCAGTAGCTTCCGATAATGCGACAAGACGAGATTTACGGCGCGAGGAAGCCACAGTATTAAATTGCCGATCCAAACGGAAAAGAAATTGCACCTGTAACTCTTGTTCGCGAAGATTGGGGCTGAAAAGAAACTGCTAATGAAGAGTAGGAAACACACTAAATCAAATGGAGGCTTGCCAATATGCCGTTTACAACAGAATTCACAATTCAGATGAGGGATCGGCCAGGAGTTCTTGGAGAAGTGTGCCGAGCTCTTGCTGATCGAGAGGTTAATATTCTAGGTTTTCAGTCGATCCCGGAGTCGGAAGGAAGAAGCTTGGTTCATATGGTTACCGACGATCGAACCACCACCAAGTCCGTACTCGAGAGTGATCGGCTGGACTTCACGGAGACAGAAGTGGCGCAAGTGAAACTGCCGAATCGAGTTGGCGCGTTAGCACAAGCTGCTTTGCGACTCGGCGACGCAGGCATCAATATTGAGTACGGCTATTGCGGATTCGACCCTGCCAAAAATACGCCAATCCTATTCCTGGGTGTGGCGGAAGTTGGCAAGGCGGCAAAAATCCTCGATCAAGCAGCAAAGGCCGTGGGCGTTGGAGCAACCTAAACAATAAAAGTTAGTAGGTGCGCAGAATTGGGGCCGCGGGAAGCGGTGGTCCGCGGCCCTCGCTGGTGAGCTCGGCTGCTATGCGACTGGATGTCGACAGGTCGGGCGCAGGCTGAAAATATTGCATGCATCCTGCGGTTTGAAATAAGACCGTATCGGGGTTGCAGACTACGATGGGCATCCATTTAGAAAAAGTGGCGGTGGACGGAGGCGCCCGGTTCGGAGCCGGCCTGGGGAACGACGGAGGTGTAAATCAGCACCAGCGTGAGAATGATCATGATGATGCTGGCGGTCCAGGCGATGACGTTGAAGCCCCAGGAGTTTATGTGCACGCCCATCAAGTCGCGGCGGTTGATCAGAATTAAGATGAAGATCAAGACGATGGGCAGCCAGATTCCGTTTCCTACCTGCGAGTAAAGCAAGATTTTCCATAAGGGAGCTCTTGGAATTAGTACGATGCCAGCACCGACTACGATCAGCGCGGTGTATAGAGAATAAAATGCGGGAGCTTCCTTGAATTTGCGGTCGAGGCCGGCTTCGAAGCCCAAGCCTTCGCAGATTACGTGGGCGGTGGAAAGCGGAAGGATCGAAGCCGCGAATAAAGAGGCGTTCAGCAGGCCGAAGGCGAAAAGCCAGCCCGCCCACTTCCCTGCCAGAGGAACCAGAGCTTGCGCGGCGTCTTTCGCGCTGGTGATGTTGGTGAGGCCGTGCACGTTCAAGGTGGCGGCGCAGCAGACGATGATGAAAAAAACGATGATCATACAGGAGATGCTGCCGACCAGTACGTCCATGCGCGCGTGCTTGTACTGGCGCGGACCGACTCGTTTTTCCACGAAGCTCGCTTGCAGATAAAAAAATTGCCATGGAGCAATGGTGGTTCCGACCAGGCCGGTGACCATCAGCAGGTAGGGAGAGTTGAAATGAACAGTTGGAACCACGAGAGCATGTGCGGCTAGAAGCCAATCGGGCTTGGCCAGAAAAGCTGAAAGGACGTAAGAAAGATAAAAACCGCAGGCTACCAGAAAAATTTTCTCTACGATGCGATAGCTTCCGTAAACGACCAGGAGCCAAACTGCGATGGCCGCGAGCGGGACAGAGACGTAGCGGCTGACATGCATGATTTCGGATGCTTCAGCGACGCCCGAAAATTCCGCGACGGTGTTGAAGAGGTCCACAAAGAGGGCCGCGACCATCACGAAGAAGGTGGAACGGAATCCAAATTCTTCGCGGATCAAATCGGAAAGGCCTTTGCCGGTGACGACTCCCATACGGGCGCACATTTCCTCGCTGACATAGAGGGCAATGGTCATGGGGATTAGGGACCACAGAAGCGTGTAACCGAATTGTGCCCCCGCCGCTGAGTAGGTGCTGATGCCACCGGCGTCGTTGTCGACGTTGGAGGTGATGAGTCCGGGGCCGACGACGGCGAGAAACACGGCAATGCGCTTGCGCCAGAAATAAGAGCGGCGATTGAGGTTCGTGCCGCGCTTTTTCCACGCTGCGAGCGCTTCCGTTAGTGAGGCCCAAGCGTTCATTGATTCTTTATGCTCGCTTTCTAGATTTTGGCGCGCATTCTGCTGACTACGTCGTCCACCGTGATTGCGCCAACGGGATGATTGTGCTCGTTGACGACGGCGAGACTGCGCAAATTATATTTATCGAAAAGTTCGAAGACTTCTTTGTCCTTTGTATCGGGAGTGACGGAAAGCAATGGCTCGGAAGTGAGTTCGGACATGAGCTGGTCGGTATCGGCCAGGAGCAATCTGCCGAGTGGGACGGTGCCGGCGAGGGCCGCGTCGCGATTGATGAGAATCACGTTGTCAATCTGGTCCACCCCGATTTCGTGGAAGCGGATGTAATCCACGACTTCGCCGCGGGTAGCTTCTTCGCCTACGACCACCATTTCGGTGGTCATCATGCCGCCTGCAGTATTTTCGTGGAAGCGCATCAGTTCCTGGACTTCGCTGGCTTCGCGATGCTCCATTTC